>ERZ1699241.282-NODE-282-length-11947-cov-5.554653_pt1 | contig 11947 bp, 8 predicted proteins | sample MGYA00581545_ERZ1699241 | MGnify/ENA primary metagenome ERZ1699241 (study PRJEB42319, sample SAMD00040323) | human oral metagenome | material: saliva | host: Homo sapiens | study: EMG produced TPA metagenomics assembly of PRJDB4115 data set (Metgenomic analysis of... | reverse complement strand
ATGAAACAACACCGACTGATAACTTACGAATTGAAAATTTTTCCTGCTTCGAAACATGTTCACGATAGCTTTTCATTTTCAAAACTCTCCTTTTTTGTTTAAAAAAATCTCACTGTAGAGGCAAAAAATTGCTACCTCCAGCTGATTTAATTGTATCACAATCAACTCTTTTTAAATATTTGTCCATTTTCATTTTTTATTTTACTTTAAATATATAACAACTTGAAATCCCAAACTTTCGAGCTCTTTTTCATTTTATGCTTATAAATATATGCAAATACCTATAAAAAACTCTCTATTTTCAAGGATTTTCACATTCCATTTTCATTCACAAAATTTTACCAACTCTTCTTTCAAGGGGAAGTAAATTTTTATACTAATAAATTAGATTTGAGGTTTGAAATAAAAAATTATGTAATTTTTTCCCTTGTACGGCTACGAAATTCAAAAAAACAATACTTTTTTAGGAAGCGATTCAAGTAGGCCCCCCTTTGCTCTAGCCTCTTTTAAACCATACAGGGGCCAGTATTGCTTATATTTTGTCTACCATTCAACCAACAGTTCCACCTCTACCATTTTTTAATGGATTATTCTCTCTCTGATTAACTTATATCCAAATCAAGATCTCCTACAAGAGAGATCTGCTATATCTTGGAAGACTTAGCTACTTCGCTCTTTAGAAACAAGTTCTAAACTCCCTTTATCTTTTACACTTTCTTTCTAAGTTCTCAATTAAAAAAACCAAGGTCTCAAGGACCTTGGTCTAAGATATAGCGATTAGTTCAAGTGCCAGATATCTTCGTTGTACTGAGCGATTGTACGGTCAGATGAGAAGAATCCTGCTTTAGCAATGTTGACGATGACTTTATCCAACCATGCATCACGGTCTTCGTAGTCAGCAAGCATTTGCTCTTTAACTTTGATGTAGTCTTCCAAGTCAAGAAGAGTCATGAACCAGTCTTTGTTGATCAATTCGTTGTAAAGACGTTCCAAGCGCTCTTTCTTACCGACTGCAAGAACAGCATCGCTTACGATGAAGTCAACCAATGGTTTGATCGCTTTACGAGCGTAGAATTCGCTTGATTTGTATGCTGATTTCGCATAAAGGTCGATAACAGTTTCTGAATCTTCACCGAAGATGTAGATGTTTTCATCTCCAACCAACTCAGCGATTTCCACGTTAGCACCGTCCATAGTACCAAGAGTCAAAGCTCCGTTCAACATGAATTTCATGTTACCAGTACCTGAAGCTTCTTTAGAAGCAAGTGAGATTTGTTCTGAGATATCACATGCTGGGATCAAGAAGCTTGCTGCAGTAACGTTGTAGTTTTCAACCATAACCACTTGCAAGTGTGGTGCTACTGCTGGGTCGTTTGCAATCACTTCTGACAAGCAAAGGATCAAGTGGATGATGTCTTGAGCGATTGTGTAGGCAGGAGCTGCTTTACCACCAAAGAATACTGTGATTGGACGAGCAGGGATGTTACCAGCCTTGATGTCAAGATATTTGTGGATCACATACAAAGCGTTCATTTGTTGACGTTTGTACTCGTGAAGACGTTTGATTTGGATATCAAAGATAGAGTTTGTATTGATTTCCACACCTTGGTGTTCTTTCAAGTGACGAGCCAATTTACGTTTGTTGTGAGCTTTGATGCTTTCCAATTTTTCTTTGACAGCAGCCTTGTCTTCGTATGAAAGAAGGTCTTCCAATTTAGAAGCTTCATGGTGCCATTCGCGTCCAAGAATCTCATCCAAGTAGTGAGACAATCTTGGGTTAGCATGCATGAGCCAACGACGGAATGTGATACCGTTTGTTTTGTTGTTGAATTTTTCTGGGTAGATGTCGTAGAAAGCTTTCAACTCTGAGTTCTTCAAGATTTCAGTGTGAAGAGCTGCAACCCCGTTTACGCTGTATCCGTAGTGAATATCCATGTGCGCCATGTGTACGCGATCATTCTCATCGATGATTTGAACAGCTGGGTCTTTGTATTCTGCTTTAACACGGCGGTCCAATTCTTTGATGATTGGTACCAAGTGAGGAACCACTTCTTCCAAGAATTCAAGAGGCCATTTTTCAAGGGCTTCAGCAAGGATTGTGTGGTTTGTGTAAGCAGTCATGCTACGAACGATAGAGATTGCTTCATCAAGTTCGATACCACGTTCAGTCAAAAGACGAATCAATTCAGGGATTACCATTGATGGGTGAGTATCGTTGATTTGTACAACTGCGTAGTCAGCAAGGTCGTGCAAGTTGCTTCCTTTTTCGATTGCTTCATCGATGATCAATTGTGCACCGTTTGAAACCATGAAGTATTGTTGGAAGATACGGAGCAATTCACCTTGTTTATCGCTATCGTCTGGGTAAAGGAAAAGAGTCAAGTTACGAGCGATGTCTGTCTTGTCAAAGTTGATACCATCTTTGATGATTGAAGAATCAACTGAATCCAAGTCAAACAAGCGCAAACGGTTTTTAGTAGCTGTTTTGTATCCAGGCACATCGATATCGTAAAGAGTAGATGTCAATGTGAAGTGTGCAAATGGCACTTGGTAGCTACGACTTGAGCGAACCAACCAGTTTTGGTCAGTCAACCAAGCGTTAGGAATAGTTTCTTGTTGGTTGTTTTTAAGAACTTGTTGGAAAAGACCGAAGTGGTAGTTCAAACCAACACCGTCACCATTCAAACCAAGTGTAGCGATTGAGTCGATAAAGCAGGCTGCCAAACGTCCCAAACCACCATTACCAAGTGATGGTTCCAATTCTACTTCTTCGATTTCGATCAACTCTTTACCTGCATCAGCAAGTTCTTTTTTAACTTCGTCATAAAGACCAAGGTTAATCAAGTTGTTTGACAAGAGTTTACCAATCAAGAACTCAGCTGAGATATAGTAAACTTTTTTCTTACCAGTGTTGACTGGTTTTTGGCTACTAGCAAGTTTGCTGTAGTTAAGAAGAGCAAGGTAAAGCTCTTCGTTACTACATTCTGCGATAGATTTATTGTAACGATTTTGTACAAATTCTTTTAATGGTAACATTTTTTGTGTCTCCTGATAATGTCTTATTTCTTTAATTCTACCAAATTTTCATTGATTCGGCGATAAATTGTAGTCAAGTCAAGCAAAGTTTCTTCGACAGCAGGAGTCAATTGATCCTCTGTCATACGCCATGACCAGTTTCCACCAAGAGTAGATGGGAAGTTCATACGAGCTGAACCATCCAACTCTAGCAAATCTTGCATAGTAGCGATAGTCATAAAGCTTACTGATGAAAAGGCTGTACGAAGCATAGCATGTACTACTGTTTCGTATTCCTTGCGGTTTGTATAGCGTGCCATGTACTCACGTGTTGGATCGTCAATCTCATCACGGTACCAACCAAGAACAGTGTTGTTATCGTGTGTTCCTGTATACATAACTGAGTTTGCTGGTGCCAAGTGTGGGCTGTCGATACTTTCATGTTCTGGGTTGAAGGCAAATTGAAGGACTTTCATTCCTGGGAATCCAGTACGCTCACGAAGCTCGATAACTTCATCAGTCATGAATCCAAGGTCTTCTGCGATGATGTTCAAGTCACCAAGTTCTTCTTTAACCGCTGCAAAGAGTTTGTAGTCAGGTCCTTTCACCCATTTACCAGGTGCCGCTGTTTTAGAACCAGCAGGGATTTCCCAGTAAGACTCAAATCCACGGAAGTGGTCGATACGAACGATATCGTAGATTTTAAAGCTTTCACGCAAGCGTTCAATCCACCATTTGTAGCCATCTTTGTCCATTGCTTCCCAGTCATAGATTGGGTTCCCCCAAAGTTGACCGTCTGCAGAAAACTCATCTGGTGGGCATCCTGCAATGTGAGTCGCTTTTCCGTTTTCATCTGTTTTAAAGAGATGCGGATTAGCCCACATATCGCTTGAGTCCTCAGCCACATAGATAGGCATGTCTCCAACGATTTCAATGTGGTTATCGTTGGCGTATGCTTTCAATTTCAACCATTGTTGGAAGAAAAGGTATTGGGTTACGCGATGGTAAACAAGCTTGTCAGCTAATTTCTCACGGTAACTTTCAAGAGTTGAAGCTTTGCGAGCACGAGCATCTGCATCTGGCCATTCTGTCCAAGCAAGGTTGTCAAAATACTCTTTGATTGCCATATACTCTGCAAATAGTTCAAGCCATGATTGATTTTCTTGCGCAAATTTTTCGAAGTCTTTGACATCTCCGACTTCAAGGAAACGTTTGACAGCTTTCTCTAGAAGTGGACGACGTGCGTAGTAGATTTTAGCGTAGTCAACTTCTGTTGGATTGCTACCAAAATCAACACCTTCAAGATCACTTGTTTCCAACAATCCTTGCTCTACCAAAATATCAAGATCGATAAAATGAGTGTTTCCAGCAAAAGCTGAGAATGATTGGTATGGAGAATCTCCATAGCTAGTTGTTCCCAAAGGAAGGATTTGCCAGTAGCGTTGCTTAGTGCGAACCAAGAAGTCAACGAAATCATAGGCGCTTTGACCAAATGATCCGATTCCGTATGCTCCTGGAAGTGATGAGATGTGCATCAACACACCGCTTTGACGTTTTTTCATATTAGCACCTCAAGTGTTTATATTGTTAATTACTTCAATTTTTGCGCAAACGTTTGCGCTAACTAAAGTATAACCCATTTCAAAAAGAAATGCAAGCGTTTTTAGAAAACTTTTTTTGATTTATTTATATAATTAAAAATGAAATTTACTATATCCTCTTCTCTTAACTTGATATTTTTTTCAAAAAAATTGCGCAATCGTTTCCATTCATCCATTTCCGAACATTTTTTCCTTAATTATTTATCTTTTCTTCCTATTGTAGGGACAGTTTTCAGTTTTTCTTAACTTTAAGCTTTTTAAAAATTTTTATAAAAAACGCTTGCAACCGTTTTCTGTTTGTGCTATACTATGGTCATAAGGGAAAACGTTTGCGTTTCCTCGAAATTAAAATTTGTTATTCTTTAGGAGGAATACACTATGTCAACTAAATTCATGAAGAGCGCTGCCGTACTTGGTACTGCTACTCTTGCTAGCTTGCTTTTGGTAGCTTGCGGAAGCAAAACTGCTGATAAAGCTGCTGATTCTTCTACATCAGGAAGTCAAGAAATCACTTTCTACGTTGAAGATCAATATAAAGCCTTCGCTGAATCAGCTGCAAAAGCTTACGAAAAAGAAGCTGGTGTAAAAGTTACTATTAAAACTGGTGACCAATTAGGTGGACTCGACAACCTTTCACTTGATAACCAATCAGGTAAAGCTGCTGACGTTATGATGGCTCCATACGACCGTGTAGGTAGCCTTGGTACTGACGGACAACTTTCAGAAGTAACTTTGAGCGACGGTGCTAAAACAGACGATACTACTAAATCTCTTGTAACTGTTGGTGGAAAAGTTTACGGTGCTCCAGCCGTTATCGAATCACTTGTTATGTACTATAACAAAGATTTGATTAAAGAAGCTCCAAAAACATTTGCTGACTTAGAAAACCTTGCTAAAGATAGCAAATATGCCTTCGCTGGTGAAGATGGAAAAACTACTGCTTTCCTAGCTGACTGGACTAACTTCTACTACGCATACGGACTTCTTGCTGGTAACGGAGCTTACGTATTTGGTGACAACGGTAAAAATCCTAAAGATATCGGTCTTGCTAACGATGGTGCTATCGCAGGTATCGAATACGCTAAAACTTGGTACGAAAAATGGCCTAAAGGTATGCAAGATACTGAAGGTGCTGGAAACTTGATCCAAACTCAATTCCAAGAAGGTAAAACAGCTGCTATCATCGATGGTCCTTGGAAAGCTCAAGCATTCAAAGATGCTAAAGTAAACTACGGTGTTGCAACTATCCCAACTCTTCCAAACGGTAAAAACTACGCAGCCTTTGGTGGTGGTAAAGCTTGGATCATCCCATCAAGCACTAAGAACCTTGAAGGAGCTCAAAAATTCGTAGACTTCCTTGTTTCAACTGACCAACAAAAAGCATTCTACGATGCAACTAACGAAATCCCAGCTAACACTGAAGCTCGTGCTTACGCTGAAGGTAAAAACGATGAGTTGACTACAGCTGTTATCAAACAGTTCCAAAACGCTCAACCAATGCCAAACATCTCTCAAATGTCAACAGTTTGGGACCCAGCTAAAACAATGCTCTTTGACGCTGTAAGCGGTAAGAAAGATGCTAAAACAGCTGCTAATGATGCTGTAACATTGATCAAAGAAACAATCCAACAAAAATTTGGTAACTAATTGATTGATTCAAGGGAGATAATTTAAACATCTCCCTTGATTTTTAGATATATTGACAATGTTTTCAGCAATTTTGCTGATTAGCATCGAGCTCAATGCTCGTATCTTATGAAAGGAGCACTCATGGAACAACAACCAAAAAAAGCAGCCTTGCTTTCATTGATTCCTGGGTTGGGACAAATCTACAACAAACAAAAAGCTAAAGGTTTTATCTTCCTTGCTGTAACAGTGGCTTTTGTCCTCTATTTTATAGTACTTGCAGCACCTGAATTGAGCAACTTAATCACGCTTGGTGAAAAACCTGGCCGTGACAACTCTCTCTTCATGTTGATTCGTGGTGCATTCCACTCTATTTTTGTAATTGTTTATCTAGCCTTTTATATTCTCAATATTAAAGACGCTCACACTATTGCAAAACGTATCAATAATGGCATCCCTGTCCCATTGACACTTAAGGATATGATTAAAGGTATCTATGAAAATGGATTCCCTTACTTGCTTATCATTCCATCTTACGTTGCCATGACATTTGCAATCATCTTCCCGGTTATTGTAACCTTGATGATTGCCTTTACTAACTACGATTTCCAACATTTACCACCAAACAAACTCTTGGATTGGGTTGGATTGACTAACTTTACAAATATCTGGAGCTTAAGTACCTTCCGTTCAGCCTTCGGTTCTGTTCTTTCTTGGACTATTATCTGGGCTTTATCTGCATCTACTTTGCAAATCGTACTCGGTATCTTTACAGCTATTATTGCTAACCAACCATTCATCAAAGGGAAACGTATCTTTGGTGTTATCTTCCTTCTACCTTGGGCGGTTCCAGCCTTTATCACTATCTTGACATTCTCAAACATGTTCAACGATAGTGTTGGTGCTATCAATACCCAAGTTATCCCTCTCTTTGCTAAGGTTCTTCCATTCCTCGACGGGGCACTCATTCCTTGGAAAACAGACCCTACTTGGACTAAGGTTGCCTTGATTATGATGCAAGGTTGGCTTGGATTCCCTTATATCTACGTCTTGACTCTCGGTATCCTACAGTCTATTCCAAATGACTTGTATGAAGCAGCTTATATCGACGGTGCAAACGCTTGGCAAAAATTCCGCAACATCACTTTCCCAATGATTTTGGCTGTTGCGGCACCTACTTTGATCAGCCAATACACCTTCAACTTCAACAACTTCTCTATCATGTACCTCTTCAATGGTGGTGGTCCTGGTAGTGTCGGTGGTGGAGCTGGTTCAACCGATATCTTGATCTCATGGATCTACCGTTTGACAACTGGTACAGCTCCTCAATACTCTATGGCAGCTGCCGTTACCTTGATTATTTCAATCATTGTCATCTCTATTTCTATGATTGCATTCAAGAAACTACACGCATTTGATATGGAGGACGTCTAAGATGAATAACTCAATCAAAATCAAACGTAGACTGACTCAAACCCTTACTTATCTTTACTTAATTGGACTTTCAATCGTTATTATCTATCCTCTTTTAATCACGATTATGTCAGCCTTTAAGGCCGGTAACGTTGTGGCCTTCAAGCTCGACAGCAATGTTAATTTCAGTCTTGATAACTTCAAAGGGCTCTTTACAGAAACCTTGTACGGCACATGGTACCTCAACACTTTGATCATCGCTTTGATCACTATGGTTGTTCAGACAAGTATTATCGTACTTGCTGGTTATGCCTATAGCCGTTACAACTTCTTGGCTCGTAAACAAAGTTTGGTCTTCTTCTTGATTATCCAAATGGTGCCAACAATGGCCGCTTTGACTGCCTTCTTCGTTATGGCCCTCATGTTGAACGCCCTTAACCATAGCTGGTTCCTCATCTTCCTCTACGTCGGTGGTGGTATCCCTATGAATGCTTGGTTGATGAAAGGTTACTTTGACACCGTGCCAATGTCTCTTGATGAGTCTGCAAAACTAGATGGTGCAGGACACTTCCGCCGCTTCTGGCAAATCGTTCTCCCTCTTGTTCGCCCAATGGTTGCTGTACAAGCACTCTGGGCCTTCATGGGACCTTTCGGAGACTATATCCTCTCTAGTTTCTTGCTTCGTGAAAAAGAATACTTTACAGTTGCCGTTGGTCTACAAACCTTCGTCAGCAATGCGAAGAACTTGAAGATCGCCTACTTCTCAGCAGGTGCTATCCTCATCGCTCTTCCAATCTGTACACTTTTCTTCTTCTTGCAAAAGAACTTCGTTTCAGGACTTACAAGCGGTGGCGACAAGGGGTAATATACCCCCCGCCACCCTTTTTCATTTTTGACCTTGTACATCGATTGTCTGGTGAGAAACAAGAGCTTGCTGAGATTACCTTGTTAGTTAGTGGACGAATCATAACAAACATTCACTTTTATCAAGGATTCTACTATCCCCGCTTGAAATAAAAAACATTTCTCTATATAATACTCATATAGAAAAATGCCTATAGAAAGAGATTTATGTTACCATATCCATTTTCTTATTTTAATAGTATTTGGGGATTTCGTAAGCCCCTCTCTCATCGTTTTGGTCTAAACTGGTTTCAACTGATTTTTACCAGTATTTTCTTGATTAGCTTATCCATGGTGCCTATTGCTATCCAGAATAGTTCTCAGGAAACCTATCCTTTAGAGACGTTCATCGATGATGTCTATGCTCCATTGACGGACGAAGTCGTTCAGGATCTAGCTACCAATGCTCAGATTGTAGATGGAAAACTAAGCTATACTGGTTCGACTCCTCATCAAGCTTCTGTACAAATCGGGGCTACTGCTAGTTCAAGTTTCCCTGAGGAATTACTTCTTAGCTTTGAACCCGAGCAACTCGTCATCAGTAAGCAAGGAAAAGAGTTAACCAGCATTCGCTATCATGCTATCACAACTGATAGCTTCCAAAGTAAGGAAAGCTTGACTCAGGCTATTTCTAAAGACTGGTATCAACAGAACCGCGTCTATATCAGCCTCTTCCTGGTCTTAGGTGCTAGTTTTCTCTTTGGACTTAATTTTTTCATTGTAGCTTTAGGTGCTAGCCTTCTGCTCTACTTCACGAAAAAATCTCGTCTCTTCTCATTTAAGACCTATAAAGAGTGCTATCATTTTATTTTGAACTGTTTAGGATTACCAACTTTACTTACCCTGATTCTAGGTCTCTTGGGGCAGAATATGGCAACTTTGATTACTGTTCAAAACATTTTATTTGTTCTATACCTGGTCACTATCTTTTATAAGACTCATTATCGTGATCCAGACTACAAAAAGTAGGAGATTATTATGCCTGTTACGATTAAAGACGTGGCCAAAGCTGCAGGAGTTTCTCCTTCAACCGTAACCCGTGTTATTCAAAACAAATCAACGATTAGTGACGAAACAAAAAAACGAGTTCGAAAAGCAATGAAAGAACTCAATTATCATCCTAATCTAAATGCTCGAAGTCTCGTTAGCAGTTATACGCAAGTCATTGGTTTGGTTCTTCCAGATGACTCAGACGTTTTCTACCAAAACCCTTTCTTCCCTTCTGTTCTTAGAGGGATTGCACAGGTTGCCTCGGAAAATCACTATGCCATTCAGATTGCGACTGGTAAGGATGAGAAAGAGCGTTTAAACGCCATTTTACAAATGGTCTATGGAAAACGTGTGGATGGGCTTATCTTCTTGTATGCTCAAGAAAATGATCCCTTGGTGCAACTAGTTGTCGATGAGCAATTCCCCTTCCTCATTCTTGGAAAATCACTTTCTCCTTTTATTCCGCTTGTTGATAATGATAACATCCAAGCCGGATTTGATGCGACCGAATATTTCATCAAAAAAGGATGCAGTCGCATTGCTTTCATTGGTGGTACCAAGAAGCTCTTCGTTACCCAGGACCGTCTGACAGGTTACGAGCAAGCACTTCAAGAACACAATCTGCCTCTTGATAGTCACCGTACCTTCTTTGCAGACGAGTTTCTAGAAGAAAAGGGCTATAACTTTAGTAAACAACTCTTTAAACACGACCCTCAGACCGATGCTATTATCACAACAGATAGTCTCTTAGCTGAAGGTGTCTGTAACTACCTCAACGAACACCAGCTTGATGTTCCTGTTCTAAGCTTTGATTCGGTGAATCCAAGATTGAATCTAGCTGCCTATGTTGATATCAATAGCCTTGCTCTTGGCCGAACTTCATTTGAAACCATTCTGCAAATCATTAATGATGTCAAAGAGAATCGTCAAATCTGCTATCGTCAGGTGATTGCACACGAAATCGTTGAAAAATAAAAAACCAACTCTCTATTTTGAGTTGGTTTTTTTGTATTCTATTTACCTGAACAACTAGTTTTCAACTTCGACAAATCGTCCAAGAATATGAACATTCTCTGAGACCGATACAAAGGCTGTCGGATCAACTTGTTTCATAATCTGTTTAAAATCATTGAACTCTGCACGAGTGATAACCGTAATTAAAACTGCCTTACGCTCATGGTTATAAGTTCCTTCAGCATCATGGATCATCGTTGCCCCACGGTGCAATTTGTTGTGGATTTTCTCAATCACTGCATCTGGATTGCTAGTGACGATCATGGCCTGCATGCGTTTCTGTTTGGTGAAAACTGCATCTGTTACACGGCTTGAGACAAAGATCGTAATCATGGAATAAAGGGCATATTTCCAACCAAAGGTCAAGCCTGCAATCAGCATGATTGTCCCGTTCACTAGGAAGGAGATGCTTCCGACGTTTCGTCCTGTCTTCTTACGAATGGTAAGACTGACAATATCCGTTCCACCACTGGAAATGTTATGGCGTAAAGCAAAGCCGATACCAAGTCCCATGACTACCCCACCAAAGAGAGCATTGATGATGGGATCCTCTGTCAAGACCACCACTGGCACAAATTGGATAAAGAGCGAGCTCATGGATACCGTGATAAAGGTAAATATCGTGAACTTATGCCCAATCTGGCGCCAAGCTAAAATCATGAGTGGTATATTGATACAATAGAAAGCTACAGAAATTGGAATATGGAAATTAAACCAGTAGTTACTAAGGCTTGAGATAATCTGAGCTAAACCTGTTGCTCCACTTGAATAAACGTGTCCTGGTTGGAAGAAGAAATTGACGGCTACTGCTGATAGAAAACCATATACCAGAGAAGCTGAAATTTTTTCATCGTATTTTTCTCGGGAGATACTTTGCAAAACACGTAAAATCTTCACCCGATAAGCAAAACGGCGCAGATAATGGTACCACTTTTTAGTTAGTTTCGTTTGTTTCATCTTGTTCTACTTGTAGATTGAGTTCTTCTAGTTGTTTAAGAGCTACTGTTGATGGCGCTTGGGTCATTGGATCTGTCGCCTTGTTGTTCTTAGGAAAGGCAATGACTTCACGGATGTTATCTTCGCCTGCTAAGAGCATGACAAAGCGGTCAAGTCCAATAGCCAAGCCACCGTGTGGTGGGAATCCATAGTCCATAGCTTCCAAAAGGAAACCAAACTGGTCATTGGCCTCTTCTGCTGAGAAGCCTAGAGCTTTGAACATACGTTCTTGGAGTTCTTTTTGGTTGATACGAAGGCTACCACCACCAAGCTCATAACCGTTCAAGACGATGTCATAGGCAATAGCACGAACCTTAGCCAAATCACCTTCAAGCTCATGGGCAGTATCTGCTTGAGGAAGAGTAAATGGATGGTGGGCACTCATATAG
>ERZ1699241.278-NODE-278-length-11986-cov-3.313011_pt1 | contig 11986 bp, 10 predicted proteins | sample MGYA00581545_ERZ1699241 | MGnify/ENA primary metagenome ERZ1699241 (study PRJEB42319, sample SAMD00040323) | human oral metagenome | material: saliva | host: Homo sapiens | study: EMG produced TPA metagenomics assembly of PRJDB4115 data set (Metgenomic analysis of... | reverse complement strand
AAGTAGTCAAGAGCGTTTGGGAATTACGGTTTGGCTAGACCTCATATACACCAGCTACATCTTCCCGCTAAAATATTTCTTTATCGGAGCCTGGACACTCCTATATAAAACAGCACCTAAACAAGAACTCTCCGAAGAAGAAAAACACGTAATCAAGAACCACAAATGGATGATTCTCATTAGTATCATGATTGCCTTGGTACTGACTGTATTCGCTGCTAGTCAGCTTAGTCAGGTCTTGCCTGCTTTCGGACAACTCTGGCAACAGTTCTTCCAGACACTCGCTACTCTACTTGATTTCACTATCACCTTCAAGGATAACGGATTATTGTTCTCTCGTTTAATAACCAGTATCCCTCTGGCTCTAGGACTTTTTGCTCAACTCATTGCAACCTATTTGGCAAAAGAAAAGCCACTTAGTCAAAAACGATTTGAAGGCCGTCTTAAAACAACCCGTCAGTTTCCAAAAGTAGCAGCTTATATCGTACTCGGAAGCCTCTGCCTTACTTATGCCCTATTCATATTAACTGCCACTAGTCAAATGGGAGAACTCCTTTCTCTCAACCAAGTCAACATTCCAGCCCATCAAGCCTCACATATTGCTGTTCAGGGCTTCTGGCAATTAGTTCGAGTCTCTACCCTTAACTTGGGAATCCTAGCTGGACTTTATATTTTTTCTAAAGAAAACTTCTTCACCCATAAGGGGCTTCGTTTGTTGAGTACCCTACTCTTTACTTTTGCTAGCCTCTTTGCCCTTATCGCCGGCTGGAAACTCTTTGGAGTTTATATAGCACTCTATGGTGTAACGCCACGTCGCTTACTATCAGGTTGGTTTGTCACAGTACTCTTTATTTGGTGTGTCCTAACACTTATTAGACTTTATAAGCCTATCCAGGCAACCCGTCTCGCTGTATTTTATGCAACTATCAGCTTCACCTTGGTTAGCCTCTTAGGTAGCTTTATTTTATAAGAAAAAAGAGTGGAACTAGATTAACTAGTTTCACCCTTTTTATATTGGAGTTATTTTGAATCTCTTGTAGGAAAGGCATACATCACCCAAAGTACTACTAGTAGTGGTGTCGCTTTTAATACAATCCAAGCAACATTGAAATTGGCATCACGTAGACGACGAATCTGAATTGAAATTGTGGGAAGCGCCGTTGCTGTTATAAATAGAATAAAAGCTGTCAATGTAAAGCCAGCAGCTTTTGTTTGCCCAAGCAGGTTCATCAGTAGGAAAATCAAAGTACCAATAACTCCATTAATCAAGACAACCCACCAATAGTCTGATCGTTTTGTACGACCATAAAAATCGAGATAGCCTAACCAAAAATTTTTATATGCCTCTAACATGTTTACACCTCTTAATAATATGCTACCAGTATACTATATAAAGAAGATAGGTGCAAGATGTGAAAATTTAGACTTCTTAAGTTTTATACATATATAATAGGAAGATTTTTTAAATAAACTGGAATGGATTGAAATTAGGACTGTCTGACTCAATCTGGCCACTCACCATGGTCACCACACGACTGACATGTTGACGGACACTATTGCGGTGAGCAATAAAAATCATTGTTCGTTTAATCTTAGCAAGATTAGCCATGACCCTGCTTTCAGTATCACTATCGAGACCACTGGTAGCTTCGTCAAAAACCAAGATAGGCTGCTTGGACAAGAGGGCCCTCGCTATCGCCAAGCGTTGTTTTTGACCACCAGATAGACCACCGTCTTCAGATACTTGGGTCTGAAAACCTAGTGGCATTTTTTGAATATCCTCTAAGATATCAGCTTGTTGGCAAACTTTAAGAAGCTTTTTCTCATCAACTTCTCCTTCATATCCTAATAGCAGATTTTCTAAAATGGTTCCTGTAAACACATAGGTCTGCTGGGGAACGTAAGTCACCATTTGACGCAGCTCCGCATGGCTAATAGCATCTTTATCTAGGGTTACATGACCACTAGATTTTGTGTAATAACCTGACAACATTTTCGCTAAGGTTGTTTTCCCAGATCCACTTTTACCCATGAGGGCGATTTTCTCACCCTTATGAATCGTTAAATCAATCTTACTAAGCGTCTCTTGCTGATAACTAAAACGGTGACTGACTCCTTTAAGAGCAAGTTGTTTAAAAGATAACTCTTTAAGTTTTCCTTCTTCTTCCTTATCCACAACATAAACTTCTTGAAGACGATTATTGGCTACTTTGGCTTGCTGAATTTTGGATTGGAGATTGATAATATTAATTAAAGGAGTTGTAAAATAATTCAGCAACATATTATAAGTAATCAACTGACCTGCAGATAGTTGCCCTTCCATGACCAATTGTGCCCCATACCAGAGGATAAAGACATTGGAAACTAACTGAACCCCTGTCTTTAAACCATCCTGCGTTAATTGCCACTTGGCCTTAGACAAAGACTTCTTCAAATAGTCATGGAATTTCACCTCAATTTCCCGATAGCGTCTTTCCTCAACCCTCAAGGATTTTAAAGTTTCAATACCTCGCAAATCATCAATAACAGCGGTATTAACCTGACTATTTGCCTCCATCAATTGATAATTTTCCTTTTCAAAAAGCTTATAGAATGCCACAATGATTAAAACATAAAGAGGAACTACCGTGAGAGTCATCAAAAAAAGTGACTGATTTTGTACAATAAGAGCCACAGCTAGAGTCATCACAATGGTCACATCTAGGAAAATCGATAAAATCGTTGAAGCTAGAGCATCGATAATAGTGTTGGCATCTCCAAAACGTGACGTGATTTCACCAGTACGACGTGAACTAAAGAAACTAATAGGCAAGGAAAGGACATGCTTAATATAAGGAAGAATGACAGCAATGGATAAGTAATTTCCCAATCGATGTAGAAGATAATCTTTGAAAAAAGTAAATACTTGTTGAGCTAGATAAGAGATACATAGGCCTAGCGAAATCATGGTCAGAAGAGTGTAAGCCTCCTGAGGAATCAAGCGGTCAATAATAGATTGCAAATAATAAGAACCAATAATATTAACAAGGGTCACTAGAAAACTTAACAAGACAATAACTGCAATCAAACCCTTACGACGAAACAAAATTGGTAAAAATGAAAGAAGCCCAGGCACATCTTCTTTGTATTTAGTGTAGGTTTCTCCTGGAACAAAAAAGAGAGCAACTCCTGTCCACTCTTTGGCAAACTCCTCTAAGGGCATTTTAATGACCTTCTTGCTAGGATCTGGATCACCAATAACAAGCTTCCCCTTGATTTGACCAAACACCGTATAATAATGTTGCAATCCACCTTCTTTAACCACATGTGCAATAAAAGGATAAGATAGGTTTTCTTGTTTAAACAAGTCTAAATCCGCACGAATAGCCTGAGTTTCAAGACCCAACTGCTTGGCCGCTTCCACCAAACCAAGCGCAGAAGTACCTTCACGAGAAGTCTGAGCCAACTCTCGCAAATAAGCTAAACTATAAGATGAACCATAGTGTTTAAGAATCATGGCCAAGGCAGCGACACCACAATCACGCTGATCAACCTGTGAAATATATGGATATTTTGACATGGTGACTCCTTATTAATAATAATTGATAAAGAAAGGTGCTACTGCGATAAGTAATACTAAAAATTTTTTTAAGTTCTTCAAAATTCGACTCCTTAATATTTTTATTAACTATATGATAAACATTTAACCATTAAAAAAGTAGTGACATTTATGTCACCACCATTTCTATAAACCATCTGCTGCTTTCTCTTCCCTAATTTTTTCTTCCAAAACCGAATCTTCTAAAACAGAGGCGAACATTATAGCCTTATCATAATTCTCTGCAGCTTTTTTCTTGTTTTGTTTATGCAGAAGTTCATATTTAGCCTCTAAAATATAGACACCTGGTTTATAACTATGAAACTGTGATTTCTCTATAACAGCCAAAGCTTTATCTACAACTACTAAAAAATCTGAGAAGGACTTATGAAAAATCTTTAAAGCAGCAATAGCCATCAAATCATTAAATAAAACAATATTATGGACATCATCTGTCCAAATTTCCTGATTTAATACTCTCTTTACGATTTTTTCAAAAAGTTTTTTGTCATACTGTTTTCTTCCATAAAGATGGAAGAAATAATAGTCAATAACTAATAAATCGTTAGTTGAGAATTTCTTCTTCCTTTTGACCTGTTCAAATAAATCTTCATATATTTCCTCAACCTTTGGACTCTCCTCCCAACTAGTGAAACTTAATATATTTTCCAAAATATCTAGAGTTAATAGTTCTTCTTCTGGAAGAAGTTCAAAGAATTTCTCATAGACTTCCTCAATTAAGGCAAGTTTATCCTTTATTCTTTCTGGGTTTCTGTACGTTGGAAACTTAATCAAACGATTCTTCATCTCATAATATTCATCAGGGATAGTAATATTGTCATGATCCAATAGATCGGCCATATTTTTTCCTAGACGTTTTGCGATGTAAGATAGTCTATCTAAAGACGGGAGAGATTCCCCTTTTTCAATGCGAATTAACTGGCGAACAGTCAACTCCGCACCATCTAAACATAGTACTTCACGTGACATCTGCTGACGTTCACGCTCAGTTTTGATTCTTAGTCCAATGCTGTCTTTTATGTTCAAGAGACTCTCCTTTATTCAAAAGTTTAAAAATATTATATCATAATTATAATATAATTAATATACAGTTAATGCATTTTTAACAGAACAATAGTGAAAATAAGCTATTTTTATACATTTTATATAGGAAAGACCTTCCTTTGTATCAAAAAACATGCAGTTCAAAACTACATGTTTTTTTATTTCTGTTTACTTTGGAATCGCCATTCAAAGCGAATGCGGTCATAAGTTGGATAAATCGCATTAAGCAACCCAAAGGCTAAGGTAAAGCCAGCTAAAACATCTGTTAGATAATGAACACCCACATAAATACGCGAAAGTCCAACAAGGAAAATCAGAAGCCCAGTAATACCATAAACTGCTATTTTAGATTCTTTTTTCGCCAAACGCTGAGCAAGAACAATGGCAATTGCTCCAAGAATCATAAAAGTTCCCAAAGAATGACCACTAGGGAAAGAAAATCCTTTTTCTTCAACCAAGTGTAAAATTTCAGGTCGGGGACGTTGATAGAGGTGTTTTAAGGACACAATTAAAATTCCAGCCAAACTAAGATTGCCAGCTACTAAAAGGCTTTCTGACTTCCACTTTTTCAGATAAAAAATAACAGTCAATAGAATTGCCCAAGAAATAACGATTGGTAAGTCAATCAGACGAGTAATCCCTCGAAAGATAGTTGTCAATATAGCTGGTAAATCTCCACGGATTGCTGTCTGGATAGACGAATCAAATGGTATCAATTGTTCTGGATAAAACTTAACGACATAACCCAGAATTACAAATAGTAAAAGGGCAAAAGAGCCCTTTGTTAAATATGTTTGTTTATCTTTCATAGTATTTCAAAGTTGGTTTCAAGAGGACAAATAATAACCAGAATGAGATGGCAAAGATGACTCCTTCAATCAAATTAAATGGTAAGACCATTGCCAACAAGTAATTACTAAGTCCTAGAATATTCTCTATATCGAAGTTAGCAAATTTTGCGTACAAAGGTACAGCATAAACGTAGTTTAGAACTAACATGGCTAAAGTAAGACCAATCGTCCCTGCTAATGAAGCTAGGACAAAACGCATGGTTGTACGCTCTTTTTTCCAAATCAGACCAAAAGCAAGAACAAAGACTCCTAAGGCTACGATATTCATCGGCAAACCAATGTAAGTACTAACTCCTTGATTGTTCAGAAGGATTTTCAGCAAGGACCGAAGGAATAGTACTCCTAAAGCCGCTGGTAAATCCAAGACTACCAAACCTACAAGAACTGGTAAGATACTGAACTCAATCCTTAAAAAGGATGCCGCTGGTAGAAGCGGAAAGTCAAAGTACATCAACACAAATGAAAGTGCTGATAAAATTGCAATGGTCGAAAGTCGACGTGTGTTTGTCATAACAGGTTCCTCCAATTTTCTATAAAATCAGAAGAAGTTGGAAAGTTTCTCTCTATCTACTCTCTTAACTATCTCAAAAAACAACCTAAGCTTACAAAGAAACTGGTTTTATTTCTATTATAATGAAGCAGAATAGACAAAGCCATCCTTTCGTCTTCTCCCATCCAGACTATACTGTCGGTTGTGGAATCTCACCACATCAGCTTGCGCTCGCGGACTTCTTTTAGACTATGGAAATGGAGATTTTTCTTTTAGACGAGGCGACAAGCTGTAGGCATAACTTTTGGTTTGGCAAAGCTTGGCAACAAAGTATAAAAGGAAAATAACATTTCCAAGTAAAAGTCACCGCCGGTCGGGAATTACACCCAGCCCTGAAGACCCCTTTATGATAACAAAAAAAGCTTGCAAGCGCAAGCCTTAAGTATTCGTTTTCATGTTTATTTCAACTTATCCGTTTCGTAAGTATGAACCAATTCGAGCCCAGCAAAGTTTTGTTGGCGAAGCGCCTCGTAGACAATCATACAGACTGTATTGGATACATTTAGGCTTCGAACATGTTCGTCATTCATGGGAATTCTGAGAGCTTTTTCAGGATGTTCACGCATAAATTCCTCAGGCAGACCCTTATCTTCGCGGCCAAAAAGAAAATAATAATTCCCTTCTATCGTGAAATCAGCATCTGAATAGACCTTTTCTGCAAACTTGGAAATCAAGTAGAGTTGACCATCCATTTTTTTCATAAATTCATCTAAACTATCATAAAAATAGATCTCAAGTTTGTCCCAATAGTCTAGCCCGGCTCGCTTCATTTTACGATCATCAATCGGAAAGCCCATCGGTTTGATAATATGAAGGGGCGCATTCGTCGCCGCACAGGTTCGTGCAATATTTCCCGTATTTTGTGGAATTTGTGGTTCAAACAATACAATATGATTGGCCATGCCTTGCTTCCTCTCACTAGTGCAAAAAAATAGCCACACTGCCCGGAGTCAAGCTCAGCAAACAGCGTGGTTAAGGCATCGTTAACTTACCTCACAACAGGTTTGAAGTAAATCAGCGAAACTACTTTTTTAGTATAACACTTTCAGCCTGATTGTCAATAGAAACGACTTGATTTTTTCATTTTTTTTACAAGCATATTTACAAAAGTTACAAAATATCCTATAAGCCAATAATATTGAAGGATGCGCATGGGTAAATAAATTCGGAAACACGTGCTTTTTTCATAATCATATTTTGTTTAAAGTATAATATTTCCTAGAATTCATCTAATCCCTCTATTAAAGAAGGAAACAGTCGGTTGTTGAGTGCATTTTTTTCTAAAAAAAGGTATGATAGAGACATATTGAAAAAGTAGGTTAACTAACTATGAAGATTATTCTTGTCGGAGGGGGGAAAGTTGGTTCTGCCCTTTGTCGTTCACTTGTCGCTGACAATCATGATGTTGTCTTAATTGAACAGAACGAAACTGTTCTAAAATACTTGACCAGCCGTTTTGATATTATGGGAATCGCAGGAAACGGTGCTGACTTTGCTATGTTAGAAGCAGCCAATGTCCAAGATTGTGATATTTTCATTGCCATGACTCAATACGACGAGGTCAATATGGTTTCGGCTGTTTTAGCAAAAAAAATGGGAGCAAAAGAAACCATCGTTCGTGTCCGTAATCCTGAGTATTCCAACCCTTACTTTAAAGAAAAAAATATTCTCGGATTTTCACTCATTGTCAATCCAGAACTCCTAGCTGCTCGTGCCATTGCAAATATCATTGACTTCCCAAACGCTCTATCTGTTGAACGCTTTGTGGGCGGTTTGGTCAGCCTAATGGAATTCGTCGTTCGCAAAGATAGCAATATTTGTCAGATGTCTATTGCTGATTTTCGTAAAAAGTTCGGTAACGTTATCGTCTGCGCCATTGAACGTGATCATAAACTGATGATTCCTAGTGGAGATTTTGTTCTAGAAGATAAAGACCGCATCTTTGTAACAGGACATCGTGTCGATATGATGCTCTTCCACAATTATCTCAAATCTAGAGTCGTTAAGAGCTTGCTCATCATTGGAGCTGGTAAGATTGCATACTACCTACTAGGTATTTTAAAAGACAGTCGAATTGATACAAAAGTGATTGAAGTCAACCCAGAACGCGCTGCCTTCTTCAGTGAAAAATTCCCTAAACTCTATATCGTCCAAGGGGATGGAACAACTAAAGATATTCTCTTAGAAGAAAGTGCTCAAAACTACGATGCTGTAGCTACCCTAACTGGAGTTGATGAGGAAAACATCATCACATCTATGTTTTTGGATAGCATTGGTGTTCAAAAAAATATTACCAAAGTAAACCGTACTAGTCTCTTGGAAATTATCCACGCGACGGATTTCTCAAGCATCATCACGCCGAAGACAATCGCTGTTGACACTATCATGCACTTTATCCATGGTCGTGTAAATGCACAATATTCTGACCTTCAAGCTATGCACCACCTTGCAAATGGCCAGATAGAAACCCTTCAGTTCTTAATTAAGGAAGCAAACAAGATGACAGGCAAACCCTTGTCTCAACTGAAGCTCAAAAAAGATGTCTTGATTGCCGCCATTATCCGGAACGGAAAAACAATCTTCCCAACTGGAGAAGATACGCTCCAAGTCGGTGATAAGCTAGTGGTCATCACTTTGCTATCAAACATCACCAAGATTTATGATTTGTTAGAGAGGTAAGCTATGAATAGAAGTATGGTACGCTTTCTTCTTGCAAAGCTACTCTTGATTGAAGCTGGGCTACTTTTAGTTCCGGTTGGTATTGCTCTTTACTATCGAGAATCTAATCAAGTTTTTACAGCTCTTTTCTCTACCATCGGGATTCTTGTTGTCCTAGGTCTTCTCGGAATCATCAGTAAACCTAAAAAACAACGTATCTATGCCAAAGAAGGAGTCCTAATTGTTGCCCTATGTTGGATCCTCTGGTCTTTCTTTGGCTCCCTTCCCTTTGTCTTTTCAGGTCAAATCCCCAATTTTATCGATGCCTTCTTCGAAACTAGTTCCGGCTTCACTACTACGGGAGCAACTATCTTAAATGACGTTTCTGTACTAAGTCGTTCGCTTCTATTTTGGCGGAGCTTTACCCACCTCATTGGAGGGATGGGGGTGCTAGTTTTTGCCCTAGCTATTATGGACAATGCAAAAAATAGTCACCTTGAGGTTATGAAGGCTGAGGTTCCTGGACCAGTATTTGGTAAGGTGGTATCTAAGCTAAAAAATACAGCACAAATCCTCTACATCCTGTATCTGGCAATGTTCGCCCTCTTTGTAGTGATTTATTATCTTGCCGGTATGCCACTCTACGATAGTTTTGTTATCGCTATGGGAACTGCTGGGACTGGTGGTTTCACTGTTTACAATGATGGAATCGCCCACTATAATAGTTCTCTCATTACCTATCTGACGAGTGTTGGGGTCTTGATGTTTGGTGTCAATTTCAACCTCTACTACTATCTCATGCTACGTCGATTCAAAGAATTCTTTTTCGATGAGGAACTTCGAGCCTATCTCTTAATTGTCGTCGTTTCTACCGGCTTAATTACTCTCAATACACTCCACCTTTATAGTGGCGTTTCACAAAGTTTTGAGATGGCCTTCTTCCATGTTTCTAATATCATCACTACAACTGGTTTCGGTTACGGAAACATAACCAATTGGCCTTTATTTTCTCAGTATATCCTACTGATGTTGATGGCGATTGGTGGTTCTGCTGGCTCTACTGCTGGTGGTCTCAAAGTGATGCGTGGAGTTATTCTAGCTAAAATTGCTAAAAATCAATTTTTGTCTACCATATCCCCTCACCGTGTTTTAACTCTCCATGTTAACCAAACGGTAATTGATAAGGATACCCAGCACAAGATTCTCAAGTACTTTGTAGTTTACGTCATGATTCTACTCAGCTTAATATTCATTATCAGTTTAGATGCTGACAATTTAATGATTGTTACGAGTGCCGTTTTCAGTTGCTTTAACAATATCGGCCCAATTCTCGGAACAACTGCAAGTTTCTCAATTTTTAGTCCATTTTCAAAACTCCTCCTATCCTTTGCAATGATTGCAGGACGTCTTGAAATTTATCCAATCATATTACTCTTTATGAAGCGAACCTGGTCTAAGCGTTAGCAATGTTATTATCAAAAAGCACATCCTTCAAAAAATTGAGGGATGTGCTTTTTATGTGAACAGTATTTTTAAAAAAGACAGTTGAGAGTCAAAAAATAACACTTGGGAAAAAGATGATTTTTCATGAATCATTTTAGTTATAATTTTTAAAAAACGTAGGGGTTTTATATGGAAAAAATGAACAAATCAATCCAACTTCTTTTATTGATTTCCTTGGTATACTTAGGCTGCTGTAGTTGCTTAGTTTGGCCTGGCATTGCTTTAACACTCAAACAATCCTGCTTTTACTTTTTACTCCTCTTAATGTTATTAGCAGGCATCTGTACATTTATACACTATCTTTCAGGACATGATCATGTGAGAAGTCAGCTACACAATCGTAGTCGATCCTTCTTTTTATTGTATAGCAGCATGGTTATCATTAACGTTGCTGGAGTCTGTTTTATTTTATTTGAAAGCATAAGCACTGACACTCTACTACAAAAAGAAATCGTTGACTTGTTACTCATCTCTTTCTTTTTCCTTTTCGGACTTGATATTGCTACCTTTCTGCCGTTAAACAAATGGAGAAAATTACCAACTCATAAAAAGACAGGCAGGCTAACAACCCTTATCTTTCTTAGTTTATTTTTTCTGCACAATCCTTTAACTATATTTTCTGTCAGTTTTTATATCCTTTTGGGAGTCAGCTTTCTAAACTTTTTATTTCCTAAAACCTTAAGACAAGATTTATCCTTCTATAGTCATTTAATTCGAAACATCTTACTTGTTTTATCTACACTTATGTTCTGGTAATTAATAGAATTCCTATCCAAAGTATGCTATAATAAGATAAATTTTTTAGGAGATATATGAATGAATTTTTTTAAAGATTATCGTAAACGATTGATTTGGCTAGGAATCTTTCTTGTCGCTATGTGCCTATCGCAAGTTCCTATCGTAACTTTAATGTTACTTCAAAAAACTCAACTTGGATCTATCTGGTCATCTCTAATAGTGGGGCTTGTCTCTACCGCTATTGTTACACTCTTTTTATACAGTGCTCACAAAAGTAAGTTATTAAATCTAAAATCAAAACTCTTTACTATTAATGACGCCCCTCGAATCGCTCTTAGTTATGTAGCCGTTGTCGCTGGAAATATGATTGGTGCGATTTGGTTGCAACTTCTGAAGCAAACAACTACTTCGAATCAAGAGGCTATCAATAGCATCATGTCAGAAAGCTCTCTAATTTCCAGCATTTTCGTGGTTGCAATAGTGGCACCTATTTGTGAGGAAGTTATCTGTCGAGGTATCATCCCTACTAAACTCTTCGAAGGATACGAGAAAATTGGATATATTTTCGGTTGGTTTCTCTTCACTATAGCCCATATACCAAATAATCTTCCTTCTTTCTTGATCTATGGCTGGATGTCTGCTGTCCTAACTTGGACTGCTTATCGCACCAAACGACTAGAGATGTCTATCTTCCTCCATTTAGTAATTAATGGAGTCAGCATTCTATTGCTTATCTTCCTTACATTCCTTATCAAGGTTGTTGGTATAGATGCTTTTCAATAAATAGAAGTTCCACTACTAATAAAAAGACTAGGAATTCAATAGTTTCCTAGTCTTTTTGTTTATTCTTTGAGTGATTCCAAACTAAGTTAATGAGGCAGGTAGCTAGACTGCTTTCTAACTATTACGACGAAAAAGTCCACGAATCAATACCATTCGTGGATTTTGCCTAGTGAAGCGTTTAAGTAAACTGCCATAGCAGTTACCGTTTATTAGATTACGACACGGAGTTTGGCAAATCGATTATATTTGCCAAACGTAGTT
>ERZ1699241.270-NODE-270-length-12205-cov-3.874648_pt1 | contig 12205 bp, 11 predicted proteins | sample MGYA00581545_ERZ1699241 | MGnify/ENA primary metagenome ERZ1699241 (study PRJEB42319, sample SAMD00040323) | human oral metagenome | material: saliva | host: Homo sapiens | study: EMG produced TPA metagenomics assembly of PRJDB4115 data set (Metgenomic analysis of... | reverse complement strand
AGCTTGACCAAGAGCAGGTCCAACCGGTGGAGCTGGTGTAGCTTTACCAGCAGGGATTTGCAATTTTACAAGTTTTTCGACTTTTTTAGCCATTTTTAAATCCTCCTTTGTGGTTTTGGCGGTAATTTAGAGATTTTTACCTCCCACAAGTATGTTTTACACATACCCTACTATTATACACTAATCTATCTCAAATGCAAGAGAAAAATTCTATTTTTAGAGAAATTTTATAACTGAATTTGCCTATCATTTCGATTTTAAAAGTGTTGCAAACTATGAATTTAAAAACCGCTCTATTTTTGAGCGATTTTTAAAAATAATTTAGCCTAGTTAGTGTCCAGTTTTAAGAGAAAGCCAACCCCAATTTCAGTTCTTCTACTCTCAACAAAACCAAGGGATTCAAAACATCGTCTGGAGGCATGATTGAAATCATAGATTTCCTGAACTTTTAATTCTTTCCATCCCCTTTGACGAGCTAGATCAATCAAGACCTTCAAAACCTTGTATCCAAGTCCTTGATGTTGATAAGTTGGATTGCCAATCACGATAGGAAGATTGTTTTGAGATAAGGTGATATCCCCAATTGGAAACCACCCCTCCTTTTCTCGAAACTCAATCCAAAACAAATCTCCGTGCCTCTCTAAATAAGAATACATGGCATTTAATTTTTCCAAACTATAGGGTATTCTAATACCGTCTACAAGTTCTACCAAATCCACATCTTGATACCAGCCCAAAGCTGCATCATGATGATCTGCTAAAAAATAGGGAACTAGGCGTAAGGAATCATCTATCTGAATGATTTTTGTCATCATTTTCTACTCCTAATACTAGCTCCGCTGCTTGATTAAAACCATCACACCAGTTATACCATTTTGCTTCATACTCATCTTGAGGTAAGATATGATTTTTTAAATCCAGAACAGAGTATATCTTTCTTTTCTCACAAGCTTGCGCATAGAGATGATATAGTTCATCACCACCATCTCTATCCCACTCAGCAGAAATCGTATCTCGACCTGCCATTAAAGCCTGATAAGCCCTGTGATGCCCATCAGTAATCAACAGACAATCTCCAAATGCAAGAACACTAATTGGATCCACATTGATGATTTCTGCCGACTGATTAAGCATCTGAATATCTAGCAACTTCTTTTCTGATAAGTATAGTTGAGTCGGATGAAGATCTCTTATATTGACTTTCATTTCTTTCTCCTCAAGAGAATTGATGCCTACTTCTGCTTTCCTTTAAACCGCCATTGGAAACGGAGTTTGTCATAAAATGGAAATTCGATAAATAGAACCCCTAGGCCTACACAAAGACTAGCAAGAACATCTGACGGATAATGAACCCCCAGATAGACTCTGGATATCAATACACTGACTAAGTAAAGCCCGAGTAAGATTTGGACGATTCTTTTCCAAAGTTGATCTTTAATCCTTTGGCTCAAAATCACAATCAAAGTTCCAACCATAATCGTTACTGCCAGAGAATGTCCGCTTGGAAAAGAAAAACCTTTTTCTTCTACCAAGTGTAGAATTTCTGGCCGTGGTCTTTGGTAGATATTCTTAAAAGTTACGATTAAGATTCCAGCTAAAGTCAGATTCCCCAACATGAGATAGCTTTCCAGTTTCCATTGCTTACGGTAAAAAATAAATGCTACAATGAGAACCCAAGTGATAATGACTGGGATATCAATTAAATGTGTGATTGTTCTGAAAAGGAAGGTCAAGGAAGCAGGTAAGTCACCTCGAATAGCAGTCTGGATTGGTTGATCAAATCCAATCAGCATATTAGGGTAAAACTTGACAATATAACCTAAAATTACAAAAAGCAAAAGGGCAAAAGAGCCCTTCATCAAATATGTTTGTTTATCTTTCATAGTATTTTAAAGTTGGTTTCAAAAGGACAAACAACAACCAGAAAGAGATGGCAAAGATAATACCTTCAATCAGATTAAAAGGCAAGACCATAGTCATCAGGTAGTTGCTCAATCCTAAGATTTTCTCAATATCAAAATTAGCAAACTTAGCGTACAAAGGAACAGCATAGACGTAGTTCAGAACTAGCATAGCTAGAGTCAAACCAAGCGTACCAGCTAGTGAAGCTAGGACGAAACGCATGGTTGTTCGCTCTTTTTTCCAAATCAAACCAAAAGCAAGCACAAAGACTCCCAAGGCAACAATATTCATCGGTAAACCAATATAGGTACTAACCCCTTGATTGTTCAAAAGGATTTTCAACAAGGACCGAAGGAAAAGCACTCCAAAAGCTGCTGGTAAATCCAAGACTACCAAACCCACAAGGACCGGTAAAATACTGAACTCAATCCTCAAAAAGGATGCCGCTGGCAAAAGCGGAAAGTCAAAGTACATCAACACAAATGAAAGTGCTGATAAAATTGCAATGGTCGAAAGTCGACGTGTGTTTGTCATAACAGGTTCCTCCAATTTTCTATAAAATCAGAAGAAGTTAGAAAGGATTCCTCTATCTATTCTCACTTTTTTATATCCCAAAAGTTCCCTCTCACTCTGTTAAGCAAGCGGTTACAGTTTGGCTATAAATCTATCAGAACAGACAAAGCTATTCTTTCGTCTTCTCCCATCCAGACTATACTGTCGGTTGTGGAATCGCACCACATCAGCTTGCGCTCGCGGACTTATTTGGCTAAGATATTTTAGATTTATCTAGGCGTCGCAGTCGAAGATAATACTTAAAGTATATCGAGACAAGACAACGACGAGAAAGCTAAAATAGCTAGTCAAATTTACCGCCGGTCGGGAATCACACCCTGCCCTGAAGACTCTTTTATCATAACAAAAAACGCTTGCAAGCGCAAGCATTTTGTTCATTTTCATTTTTTATTTCAACTTATCCACTTCATAGGTATGAACGAGCTCAAGACCTGCAAAGTTCTGCTGGCGGAGGGCTTCGTAGACAATCATGCAGACGGTATTAGACACATTGAGACTGCGGACATGTTCATCATTCATGGGAATACGGAGAGCCTTCTCAGGATGTTCTCGCATAAACTCCTCAGGCAATCCCTTGTCTTCACGTCCAAAGAGAAAATAATGGTCCTCGTCAGTCGATAAATCCACCTCAGAATACACGTTCTCGGCAAATTTCGAAATCAGATAGAGTTTTCCCTTCATCTGAGACGTAAAATCTTCCAAACTGTCGTAAAAATAAATCTCTAGCTTATCCCAATAATCCAACCCAGCTCGCTTCATCTTGCGGTCATCAATAGGGAAGCCCATGGGCTTGATGATATGGAGGGGAGAATTGGTTGCAGCGCACGTACGCGCGATATTACCTGTATTTTGTGGAATTTGTGGTTCAAATAATACAATGTGATTTGTCATGACTTGCTTCCTTTCACCATTGCAAAAAAATAGCCACACTGCCCGGAGTCAAGCTCAGCAAACAGCGTGGTTAAGGCATCGTTAACTTACCTCACAACAGGTTTGAAGTAAATCAGCGAAACTACTTTCTTAGTATAACACTTTCAGAATCATTGTCAATAGAAACGACTTGATTTTTTCAATTTTTTCAAGCTATTTCCAAGGGTTGTAAAATCGTCCCTGATTCTGCAAGATAAGTAGTAAACTAGCTACTAAAAACAAGGCTGCCAATAGCAAGGTAAGATAATCTTCTTTTTTCAAGGTCTGGTAACTATACCAAGTCCGCTTTTTCTCTTTTCCAAAGCGGCGAAGCTCCATGGCGGTCGCGATGGTATCAATGCGTTCTAACGAGCTGAAAATCAAGGGAGTGATAATGCGCAGATTGCCTTTGATTCGTTGCATGAGAGAAGCTTTCTTGGATAATTCCATCCCACGCGCTTCCTGAGACATCTTGATGGTAAAGAATTCTTCCTGCAAATCTGGAATATAGCGCAAGGTCAGACTGACAGAATAGGCAATCTTATAAGGCACACCAATTTGATTTAAACTGGAAGCAAACTGACTAGGATGGGTTGTCATCAAAAAGATAATAGCCAGAGGAATGGTGCAAAGGTACTTAATGGCCAGATTTAGCAGATAAAAGAGCTCCTGGCTGGTTAGAGTGTAGGCACCGATTCCCTGCCAAATCACACTTCTCTCTCCGTAAAGTCCAACTCCATATTCGGGAGAAAAGAGGTAGACCATCAAGACATTCAAAATGGCAAATACCGTCGCAAAAACTGCCACAAAGGAAACATCTTTAAAGCGGATTTCTGACAAATAGAGGAGAAAGACCGAAAAGATGGCAATCAGAACAAGCAGTCTGGTATCATAGCTAATCATAGCCGCCAATGACACAAGGATGAAAAAGAGGAGTTTACCAGCTCCTGACAAGCGATGAATCACAGTATCTCTATGCTGGTAACCAATTAATTTAGCTTGCATCCTTCTCTCCTTTCTTTGTAAAATGCCGTTAAAGCAAGTGGATCCACATCTAGTTTCTTGGCCAAGTTGAAGATTGAAGTTTCTTTTAGATTAGCTTTTACTAACAGCTCAGGACTGCTCAAAAGACTAGCTGGAACAGTATCTGCAATCAATTCCCCATCCACCATGACAAGAGCTCGGTCTGAATAATCCAGCATCAATTGCATATCATGGGTAATCATGACAATGGTATGCCCTTTTTGATGCAATTCTTCGAGAAATTCCATAATCTCAGTATAGTTCTTCTGGTCTTGACCCGCTGTTGGTTCATCTAAGAGGATAATTTCAGCTCCTAAGACCAAAATCGATGCAATAGTGACACGTTTTTTCTGACCAAATGACAGGGCAGAAATAGGCCAATTACGGAATTCATAGAGACCACAGATTTTCAAAGTTTCATAGACTCTCGTTTCAATTTCCTGCTCGTCCACACCTCGCAAACGAAGTCCCAGAGCCACCTCATCAAAAATCATATTGGTTGAAATCATTTGATTAGGATTTTGTAGCACATAGCCTACTCGTTCCGCCCGCTCTGCAACAGAATCTCCTTTTATATCCTGTCCTTCCCAAAGATAGCGACCTTCCGTCTGGATAAAGCTACTTAAGGCCTTGGCTAGAGTTGACTTCCCTGCTCCATTTTTTCCGACAATGGCAATTTTTTCACCCTTTTTAATATCTAAATGTAGGGATTTTAAAATCAGTCTATCATCATAAGAAAAGGACACGTCCTCTAATTTAAAGAGTGACTGCAATTCTACGGTTTCTTTTACCAATTCAGTCTGCAACTGAACCTGGCCTTTTGAGATAGACAAGTTGTCCAAATTTGCTAACTGTTCTTCCTTGGCTAAATCCACACCCAATTGACGGAGAGTGGTTAGATAAAGGGGTTCTCGAATTCCATTTTGTGTCAATAAATCAGTCGCCAGTAACTGGTCAGGACTCCCATTAAAAAGGATACGACCATCGTTTATCAAGACAATCCGATCGACAGGGCGATGCAGAACATCCTCCAAACGGTGCTCGATAATAAGAGTCGTCGTCCCCTCCTCCTTATGAATCTGATCAATCAATTCGATAATATCCTGACCTGACTTGGGATCCAGATTAGCGAGTGGCTCATCAAACAAAAGAATCGGACTCTCATCAATCAAGACACCAGCCAGACTGACTCGCTGCTTTTGTCCACCTGACAAATCCTGGGGACGCTGAGACAGTAAAGGGAGAAGGTCCAGCTTTTCAGCCCATTTATGAACACGACTTTTCATCTCTTCTAGTCCTGTTACATCATTTTCTAGAGCAAAAGCCAAGTCCTCTGCCACAGACAGGCCGATAAACTGCCCATCTGTATCCTGCAAAACTGTACTGACCAGATGAGATTTATCGTAGATGCTCATATCAAAGGCTGCTTGCCCCTTGATCAAAAATTCTCCAGACATCTGACCCTTGTAAATATTGGGAATAATCCCATTCAAACACTGACCCAAGGTAGATTTACCTGACCCAGATGGCCCAACCATTAAGACTTTCTCTCCCTTATAAATGGTCAAGTCCACCCCTTGCAAGGTCGGTTCTTGTTGTGTTTCATACCGGAAAGAGAAATCCTTCCACTCAATTATAGCTTCTTTCATCTTACTCTCTTCATTCGCTTCTTAGACTTCTATTTTATCATAAATCGAACCCTTCTTGCAGTCTCTTCTCTTAAAATCTTAGCGCCAAAAAGATTCCTATCCTAGCTTACTTGCCTAACTAATCTATAAACATCGAAAAAGACTGGTTGCCCAGCCTTCCCCATCATTTTAGTCCTTTTTCAAACTTCCTGCACGAGTTTGAGTTCCTGCATAGGCAAGCAAGAGGAGAGTTCCTGCAATAGCTACAGATACACCATTAGCAATTCCCGCAACAATTCCTTGTGCAAATACTTTTTCTGCCGCTTCTTGATAAATCACAACATCTCCAAGTGGTGCCAAGACACCCCAAACAAGGGCATTTGCAAGTAGTTGAATGAGGTTAAAAATAAGAATATCTTTCCAGTCAAAGACACCATTGATCACACGAACGTACTTTCTAAATAGCCCCACAACTAGACCAAAGAGACCACTAGCAATAATCCAAGTCCACCACAGACCGTAGCCAGCAAGAGAGTCCTTGATTGCATGACCAATCAACCCGACAAGCAAACCGATAATCGGTCCAAAAATAATAGAAAGTAGCGCTTGTACCGCATACTGAAGCTGGATGCTTGTATTTGGAACAGGGGTCGGAATGCTAATCATCCCGATAACAACAAAGAGCGCAGCTCCAACACCGATAGCAACAACTTGTTTAATTGATTGATTTTTCATCTATATTCTCCTATTTTATGATTCTATTTTCTTTATTTCAATGGTCCAAGATGAACCGACACCCACATTATAGGCCTTGGCAAAGGAACCTTGGTTGATAGCCAGACCTAAACGATAGAGAGAGTTGATGTAAAGGATGGGTTGCCCAATTCTCACATCTGCAAATGATTTGCCATAAACAACCTGATTTTGATAGACCAGCATATCAGCGTGATAGATAGTCACTTCAAAACGGTCACCGAATGCTGGTTCCAGCTTGTAAAATTCTTCTCGCGTGATAGAGGTCCAAAGCGAACCAAAACGCACATCCAGAATATCAATAGCTCCCTTCACCAGATGATCTTCAATGATGGTCTCTACGACTGGAAGCTCCACAATCTGATCCACACTGAGCTCTGGCCCCACTTCCTCAAAACTAATGTGACCGCTGGCTAGTTTAGCACCAGTATAAGCATAAACATCACGACCATGGAAGGTATAAGAATGCTCTGTATTTTGACGTCTATTGGCCACCTCAGAAATCTCACGAATGGCTACAATGCCAACGTGTTTCTTGATAAAAGAAAGCGTCCCATTGTCTGGCGTGACAATGTATTGATTTTTTGCAGTCTTGGCAACCACACTCTTACGTTTCGAGCCGACACCTGGATCGACAACCGATACAAAAGTCGTTCCCTCAGGCCAGTAATCCACCGTCTGAAAAAGACGGTAGCTCCCCTCAAAAATATTATATGGCGTGATATCGTGCGTCAAATGATGGATTTTTAAGGTTGGAGATTCTTCTAAAGCCACTCCAATCATAGCCGATACCGCACCATCAACCAAACCAAAGTCTGATTGTAATACCAGTAAATTATTATTCATTTTATCTCCTTGTATATCCTTTATCATACCATATTTCAGAGAAAGGTGCTAATAGCTATTTCAATTGATTAGGGTATAGTTTTACCTTATAGCAGATTTCCGCTAAAAGTTCTCCCTTATTGGCTAGTAGGTGCATTTTTTCTTGAAAAAAGGTATGATAGTTACATAATGAAGAAGTAGGTTTTATTATGAAAATTATCCTTGTCGGAGGGGGAAAAGTTGGTTCTGCCCTCTGTCGCTCCTTGGTTGCAGAAAAGCATGATGTTTTACTGATTGAACAAGACGAAGCTGTTCTCAATCATATCGTCAGTCGTTTTGATATTATGGGTATCCTTGGTAACGGAGCTGATTTTGCCATTCTTGAGCAAGCCAGTGTCCAAGATTGTGATATCTTTATCACCCTGACTGAGTACGATGAAGTCAACATGATTGCAGCCGTTCTAGCCAAGAAAATGGGGGCTAAAGAGACCATCGTTCGGGTGCGGAACCCTGAATATTCTAACTCTTATTTCAAGGAAAAGAATATTCTCGGTTTTTCTCTTATCGTTAATCCTGAGCTCTTGGCTGCCCGCGCTATTGCTAATATCATCGACTTCCCCAACGCCCTCTCTGTCGAACGTTTCTTTGGTGGACGGGTCAGCTTGATGGAATTCACTGTTAAATCCTCCAGTGGTCTTTGCCAAATGCCCATTTCTGATTTTCGGAAAAAATTTGGCAATGTCATTGTCTGTGCGATAGAGAGGGATCATCAAATTATCATTCCAAGCGGTGACATGACTGTACAGGATAAAGATAGAATCTTTGTCACCGGTAACCGTGTTGACATGATGCTCTTCCATAATTATTTCAAGTCTCGTGCTGTGAAGAGTCTTCTTATTGTTGGAGCTGGTAGAATTGCCTATTATCTATTAGGTATCCTCAAAGATAGTCGTATCGAAACCAAGGTTATTGAAATCAATCCTGAAATCGCTAGCTTCTTTAGCGAGAAATTTCCAAATCTTCATATAGTCCAAGGAGATGGAACCGCAAAAGATATCCTGCTGGAAGAAAGTGCTCAACACTATGATGCCGTTGCGACTCTAACAGGAGTCGATGAGGAAAATCTGATTACCTCTATGTTCCTTGACAGGGTAGGTGTACAGAAAAATATTACCAAGGTCAATCGTACCAGTCTCCTCGAGATTATCAATGCGCCTGATTTTTCAAGTATCATCACACCTAAAAGCATCGCTGTAGATACGATTATGCACTTCATTCGTGGTCGCGTTAATGCCCAATATTCAGACCTTCAAGCCATGCACCATCTAGCCAATGGCCAAATCGAAACCCTGCAATTCCATATCAAGGAAGCCAATAAAATGACTGCCAAACCTCTTTCTCAACTCAAACTGAAAAAAGGGGTTCTTATTGCGGCCATCATTCGAAAGGGCAAGACTATTTTCCCAACTGGAGAGGATATGCTGGAAGTTGGAGACAAGCTCCTTGTAACAACTTTGTTGCCAAACATCACTAAGATTTATGACTTGATCGCGAGGTAAGAAATGAATAAAAGTATGATTCGTTACCTCCTTTCAAAGTTACTTTTGATTGAAGCTGTTCTTCTTTTGGTTCCTGTGGCTGTTGCTATCTATTACCGTGAATCGAGTCAAGTCTTTACAGCCCTCTTTTCGACCATAGGGATTCTCGTATTACTAGGCGGTTCAGGAATTTTGCAGAAACCAAAAAATCAACGGATTTATGCCAAGGAGGGAATCTTGATTGTGGCCCTCTGTTGGATCCTTTGGTCTTTCTTTGGTGGTCTCCCCTTTGTCTTTTCTGGACAAATCCCTAGCGTTATAGATGCCTTTTTTGAGATCAGTTCTGGCTTTACAACTACTGGAGCAACTATTCTGAATGACGTTTCGGTTCTCAGTCGTTCCCTCCTCTTCTGGCGAAGTTTTACCCACTTGATTGGAGGGATGGGAGTGCTTGTTTTTGCACTCGCTATTATGGACAATGCCAAAAATAGTCACCTAGAAGTGATGAAGGCTGAGGTTCCTGGCCCTGTTTTCGGTAAGGTTGTATCCAAACTCAAAAATACTGCCCAGATTCTCTATCTCCTTTATCTAGCTCTCTTCTCCCTCTTTGTCATCATCTATTATCTGGCTGGCATGCCCCTATTTGATAGTTTTGTCATTGCCATGGGAACAGCGGGTACAGGAGGATTTACCGTCTATAACGACGGGATTGCCCACTATGGTAGCTCACTGATTACCTATCTAGTCAGTATCGGAGTTCTGGTTTTTGGGGTAAATTTCAATCTCTACTACTACCTTATGCTCCGTCGCGTCAAAGCCTTCTTTGGAGATGAAGAACTTCGGGCTTACTTAGTCATCGTAATAATTTCTACAGGCTTGATTAGCCTCAATACTCTCTACCTCTACCCAGGATTTTCCAAAAGCTTTGAAATGGCCTTCTTCCAGGTTTCCAACATCATTACAACAACTGGTTTTGGATATGGAGATATTACCAACTGGCCCCTCTTCTCCCAGTTTATCCTCCTCTTCCTCATGGGAATCGGTGGCTCTGCTGGATCAACCGCAGGTGGACTCAAGGTTATTCGAGGCCTCATCCTTTCAAAAATTGCCAAAAATCAAATTTTGTCAATTCTATCTCCCCACCGTGTTTTGACTCTCCATGTGAATAAAACGGTGATTGATAAGGATACCCAGCACAAGATTCTCAAGTACTTTGTCATCTATGCTATGATTTTGCTAGCGCTTATCTTTATTGTCAGCCTAGATAGCAATGATTTTCTGGTAGTAACCAGTGCTGTCTTTAGCTGTTTCAATAACATCGGTCCTATCCTAGGAACCACTTCTAGCTTCTCAATCTTTAGTCCTATCTCAAAAATTCTCCTCTCCTTTGCAATGATTGCAGGGCGCTTGGAGATTTACCCAATCCTCCTTCTCTTTATGAAGAGAACTTGGTCTAAGAGATAAAATACAACCACACCTTGTGTCTTACAAAGTGTGGTGTTTTTATTTCTGATGAACTCTCACCCACAACTAACTCTCTTTTTAAACCAAGTGAGACACTAAAGATCCTGACTTATACTCAATGAAAATCAAAAAGCAAACTAGGAAGCTAGCCGCAGGTTGCTCAAAGCACCGCTTTGAGGTTGCAGATAAAGCTGACGTAGTTTGAAGAGATTTTATAAGAGTATAAGAACCCCAAAAACAACCCTCAGTCGACTGACCGAGGGTTCCTTATTTCATTATTCAAGAACTTGATTAGCTCAATGCATCCAAGGCGTCATCCATTGAAAGAACTTCGTGGAAGACACGTTGTGTCAATTCAGTTTTTTGTTCTGGAGTGAGGTATTTAGTGTTTACACAGTATCCAGAGATACGTACGATAACGTCTTCACCTGACATGATCTTTTCGTAAACATCGTTCAAGTCCATAACGTTCAAGTTAACGTGTTGTCCACCGTTTTCGAAGTAACCATCAAGGATTGTTACCAAGTTATCAACTTGTTCGTCACGAGTCTTACCAAGAGCACGTGGTGAAACTTGAGTTGTCAATGAGATACCATCAGCTGCGTAACCAAAGTCAAGGCTAGCAAGTGAGTTCAAGTTTTGCAACCATCCACCTTTAGCTTTGTTAGATGGGTTAGCACCTGGTGAGAAGAATTCAAGTTTAGACAAGTTCACAGAACCATCTTCGTTGAGGTATACACCTTTGTGGACTGGTGAGTTACCAGTTTGTTTAGAGTAAGCAACGTTAGATGTGATTGTCAAAAGTGATACTGTAGCTTCTGCGTCTTTGTAAAGTTTGTGGCTACGTAGACGAGTTGTGTAAGCTTCGATCAACCATTCTGCCAATTCGTTTGAACGTGGGTCATCTTCACCCCAACGTGGGTATTCACCGATTGTTTCATAATCGTAGATGTAGCCATTTTCGTCACGGATTGGTTTAACTGTAGCGTACTTGATAGCTGACAATGTGTCAACAGTGTTAGCGAATCCACAGATACCGAATCCCATGTTAGCACGTTGTTTAGTTGGCAAGAAGGCCATTTGAACAGCTTCGTAGTTGTACTTGTCAGTCATGTAGTGGATAATGTTCAATGCATCTACATAAGTGTCAGTCAACCAGTCAAGAGATTTTTCGAAGTTAGCTTTAACTGATTCGAATTCAAGAACTTCGTCACGGATTGGTTCGATATCAAATACTTTGTAGTCTTTATGAACATCGTCGTAACCACCGTTCAAACCAGTAAGAAGAGCTTTAAGAACGTTAACGCGAGCACCGAAGTACTGGATGTTGTGACGTTGTTCTTCGTTTTCTGGGTCAAGTGGAGACACACAACATGAGATACAGCTCATTTCACCGTATCCGTCTTTAGCCATTGTTGTTACACCTTCGTATTGGATAGAAGAGTGTTTGTGGCTCATGTGCATACAGTAGCGACGGAAGTTGTATGGCAATTTGTCAGTCCAAAGAACTGTCAAGTTTGGTTCTGGAGAGTTACCGATGTTGTCAAGAGTGTTCAAGAAACGGTAGTCCATCTTAGTAACACGGTGACG
>ERZ1699241.266-NODE-266-length-12246-cov-2.994224_pt1 | contig 12246 bp, 9 predicted proteins | sample MGYA00581545_ERZ1699241 | MGnify/ENA primary metagenome ERZ1699241 (study PRJEB42319, sample SAMD00040323) | human oral metagenome | material: saliva | host: Homo sapiens | study: EMG produced TPA metagenomics assembly of PRJDB4115 data set (Metgenomic analysis of... | reverse complement strand
ATCGTTGTGTGAACGACCATTAACATCAAGTTTAGCCCATTCAAGAGCCTGGTAGGCATTTCGATCTGAAACTGTAGATGTCCCAATATAGCTATAGATACCTGCCTGAGCAAGAATAAACCCTTGCAGTTGGCGAATATGCTCATCATTGAGGGCTTGAGAAAAATGAATCTTAACTGTCTTATAAGTTAAAGCTTGGACAGACTCGACGATTGGTGACTCTGCTAAGAGGTGCAAAAGTTCTTGATGCTTAGTAAAGTACTTATCATAGTCCATTGGAAGAATGATAGTATGGGCAATCCAATCTTCCAAGTTGGCTTTGGCTTTCTTACTGAGACCTTTTGCTGTGATACTGAGATTATCTATATTGAAAGGAAGCTGGTCGATGTGAGCAGTGTTCGAACCATATGCCTTTCTGAAAAGCGGTGTACTTGATAGAATATGTCCAGTGGGAGAAATAATAGCCAAGGCAGTTTCCTTGGTTTGGTAACCAAGCTCGTGACATTCCATACTAGCGTATGTGTCTTTAAATTCAATAATTGCTCTTGTTTTCATCGTGTAACTCTCTTTCTGTTAGTTTATAAACTAACAATAGTTTATCATGACTTATAATCTTGGTCAAGATTTTACCTTCAAAAACAAAAAAATATTTTTGTAAGGGCTTGCAAAAATATTTGAACTCTGATAAGATAGAACCATAGCAAAAGGATTGTTACTGGTCAGCAGGCAAAACCTAGATAAATACGAAAAACTAATGGGAGTAGTGTATGCTCATCCCAATTGGTTCTTGGTATTTATTTAGGTTTTTTTCGTTGAAAAAGCCTCAAAGAAAACTAGGATCCTAGACAAGAAAGGAGCCCTTATGGCTAAATATACTGAATTAGCTGAAGACATTCTCAAACACGTTGGTGGCAAGGAAAATGTCAATAGCTTGAAACACTGTGTGACACGTTTGCGCTTTGATTTGAAAGATGAGTCTAAAGCAGATGATGACTACCTTAAGAACCGTGACGGTGTTGTTACTGTTGTTAAGGCAGGTGGTCAATATCAGGTGGTTATAGGTAACCATGTCCCTGATGTTTATGCGGAGGTTCTCCAGGTTGGCGGTCTTCCAGCGGGTGGTAGTCTTGATATTGATGAAGGTGATGCGCCTAAAGGGAATCTCTTTGACCGCTTTGTATCTTTGGTTTCAAGTATTTTCCAACCTTTCCTTGGGCCTTTGGCTGCAGCCGGGATTATCAAAGGAATAGTCGCTGTCATGGCAGCATGTGGCCTGTCAGCTGCAACAAGCCCTATGTATGTAATCTTGAATGCAGCAGGAGATGGTTTCTTCCAGTTCTTGCCAATCTTGATTGCCTTGACATCTGCTCGTCGTTTCAAGGTTAATGAGTTTACAGCTATTGCGATTGCAGGAGCACTTGTTTATCCTGATATTGCTACGCTGGTGACTGCTCTTCAGAAAGCTGGTCAAGGTCATGTTCTAGGAGTTATTCCATTTGCACTTCCTGCAGGAGGTTACCTCTCAACAGTAATGCCTTCTATCTTGGCAATTTGGGTGGCTTCATACATTCAAAAATTCTTTACCAAGATTACTCCAGATGTCATTAAAGTCTTCGTAGTGCCTTTCTTTACATTACTCATTACTGTCCCATTAACATTCTTGGTGGTAGGACCAGTTGCCAATACTTTCTCTGATGGATTGACAAGCCTTTTCCAAGCAATCATGAATTTTAGTCCGATTGTCTTTGGTCTTATACTTGGTATTTTGTGGCAAGTCTTGGTTATGTTCGGAATGCACTGGGCACTTGTTCCCCTTGCTATCTTAGATGTGGCAACAAACGGAAGTTCTACTATTCTTTCAGCGGCTATCCTTCCATGTTTCACGCAAACAGGTGTGTTGGGAGCTATCATGCTTAAAACGAAAGAAGAAAAAGTCCGTACCATCTCTATGCCAGCCTTCATTTCATCTATTTTTGGGGTTACAGAACCTGCTATCTATGGGGTAACCCTTCCAATGAAAACGCCATTCTACATTTCATGTGGTGTTTCAGGACTTATGGGGGCTGTCATGATGGCCCTAGATATTAAGACGTATTCAATAGGTGGTCTGGGTGTCTTTGTCTTCCCAAGCCTTATTGGGCCTGACGGTAACCTTTCTAAAGTTATCTTTGCCATTATTATTGCCATTGTGGGTGCTCTTGTATCCTTCCTTATCCAACTCTTTGCACCAGTACCAACTCTTTACGGTGGTGGGGCAGCTAAGGTTGAGGAAAAAGCTGAAGAAGCTGCACCTGCTCCTAAGGAAATTCAACAAGAAATTATTGCGAGCCCACTTATCGGGAATATTGTCCCACTTGACCAAGTTCCTGACCAAGTCTTTGCCTCAGGAGCTATGGGTAAGGGTATCGCTATTGACCCTACCGATGGGGTAGTGGTCGCACCAGCTAAGGCAACGGTTAATTTAGTCTTCCCTACTGGTCATGCGATTGGTTTGACAACTGAAAATGGTGCAGAGCTTCTCATCCATATTGGTATGGACACTGTTTCTCTTGCTGGTAAAGGATTCAAGACCTATGTGGAAGCAGGTGAAGTTGTAGAAGCAGGACAAAAACTTATCGAATTTGACCTAGCAACTATCCGAGAGGCAAAATTACCAGTCATCACACCAGTCATTGTGACCAATACGGCTGACTTTGATGATGTCTTAACGACTAAAGAAGCTCGTGTTAACACTGGTGATTATCTCCTCACCGCTGTTAAATAAAAAAGAAATCCGAGAATCAACTTCTCGGATTTTTGTTTATTTGAATTTGTAGTCTTTAACGACTTCAACGGAATTAACCGTTACATTCTCTTTTGGTTTGCTGTTGTCATCGACTTCAAGGTTGCCAATGGTATCAACGACATCCATGCCTTTGATGACTTGACCAAAGACGGTATATTTAGTATCGCCAGCTGGGTAACCACCTTTTTTGTAGGCGTCAACGATAGGTTTTGGATAGCCAGCATTTCCTAGTTGCTTGCTTTGATCGTCCTTGTTTTGAACAATGTAGAATTGGCTGCCGTTTGAATTCTTAGCACCAGTATTGGCCATGGCAAGTGCGCCACGGATGTTGTAGAGGAATGGTGTAGGCTCAACAGCGAAACCTTTCTTCCAGATAGATTCTCCGCCAGTACCGTCACCCTTAGGGTCGCCACTTTGAATCATGAAGTCCTTGATGACACGGTGGAAGGTAAGACCATCATAGTATTTGTCCTTTGCATGTTTCAAGAAGTTTTCAGAAGCCTTTGGAGCAAGTGTAGGGAAGAGTTTGACTGTGATATCACCCTTTGAAGTGTGGAGGATAACTTCAGCTTCGTCCTTACCAACCTTGTCTGACAACTGTGGAAAGGCATCTTTTCCAGATTTTTGGGCTTTTTCTAATTGTTTAGTGAATATCTTATTATCAACATAAGCATCTCCACGAACGGCGCGTGCGATGTTCTCACGAAAGGCAAAACCTAGGCCTGCGATAACAAGTACAATAATTAATGGAATGTACTTTTTAATGTTTTTCATATATAACTCCTTTGGTGCATTGTACCTACTATTGTAGCAGAAAAAAACCTTTTGGGAAACGGTTAACAGAGGTCTTTAAATATGGTAGAATGGGATTATCAACAAGAAAATGAACAATGGGACTAGATATAGGAAAAAGGTTGCCTCAGGCTAAAAAGTGAGGGCTGACTTTTGGAAGGACGCATGCTACTTGCTCTTATCAGAGATAGGTGTCTAAATTCTAACTATAGAAAACTTCGCTAAGCTGAAGTGACCTCTTGTTTGGATTTCTTGAAAAAAGGAGATTTTTATGTCAACTAAAGCAGAATGGGCTGAACTCTTTGAGTCGGTACACGGGCGTAAGCCTAGCCCCCAAGAATTTTTGGATGCTAAAGCAGCTGACTTTGATACAAGTGCTTTGGCTGCTCAAGCAGCATCTGTAGAAGCACCAGCTAATGAACCTGTCGCTGAAGAAGTAGCTCCAGAACCAGTTGCTACTGAAGAAGTCACAGAACAAGATGATATCGCAGATGTGGCTGAAACAGCTGAAGATGCTGTCGCAGAACAAGCAAGTAGTGAATCACCATTTGGTGCAGAATCTTTCTCAGAAGCACCTGTGCAACAACCAACACCACAATTTGATTCAAGCATGTTTGAAAAGGCACCTATCTCTTCAGCTCAAGGATTTGGAACAGTTCCTAATCCAGCAGCAGCTGGCTCAGCAGATAACCCTCTTTTCAATCTTATCTTGCCAATCGTTGCGATTGCACTTTCAGTAATCTTTGCAATTTTGGCGTGGTTTGTAAGTCCTGCTTGGGTCTTCATCATCTTGACAGTCCTCGCAGTTGCAGTAGCAGTTGTTTCGCTTGTTTTTAGCCTTAAATCAAGCAAGAAATTGCTTTCAATCATTGCAATAGGCGTTGTTGGTCTCATGCTCTTTGTGTCTATTGGTGGTTTGATTTTCCAAATCTCTCAAAATGCTAGCAACAACAACACAAGCTCAAGCAAGACATCAAAAGTTGCTGATAAAGACGACGATGACGCTGACAAGAAAGATGACGACAGCGATTCAAAATCAGACTCAAAAGGTGATAGTACTGATGTCAACGACTACATTGACAAAAATGCTAAATTTGATTGGAATGAATCTAAGTTCAAGAAGTTGAAAGCAGGTAAAGACACTGTTAAATCAATCGTTAAAACATACGGCAAGGCGTCAGATGCTGAGGTGTCAGGTGATGAGTTGAAGTTGACATACTCTGGTAAAGACTATGGCGAGAGTGTCTACCTAAACTTTAAGAAACAATATGACGGTACATTTATCTTGTCATATGCTTCAGGTAGATTCCCTCAAGATAAGGTAGAAGTTGATAAATCTTATAAATCTGATTGGACAAAAGAACAGTTTGATGCTCTCAATAAGGGTGATTACACTGATCCATCAAATGGTACGAAACTTGAAGATGTCGTTAAGGATCACCCTAAAGCTTCAAGTGCAGAATACACGATTTCAACATCTCGTCAAGGTGAATTCACAAAAGAAATGACTATTTCTTATAGTGATTATAAGGCTGAAGATGGCAAACTCAAGAGTGTTTACTTGTCATTTGATACCAAAGAAGGTGAAGATACATTCTACCTTACTTATAAATCAGGTCCAGATGAGGATTAATTAAGGGACAGGAGGGGAAACCTTCCTGTTTTTTCTTGATAGAAAGAGAAAGCTATTGAAATTCTTAAATTATACATTCGAGCAAAGCCAGTCTCTTGTCACTAAGGAAACTGTAGACAAGCTCAATCAAAAAGGGAGCTGGAAACGATTTATTGGCTTGTTTATCACTTCAATTGTTATTTATTTCTTCTCTATTGCCATGTCTTTTGTAGTATTGTAAAATTTTACTGCCTTTAGGTTCTAATGTACTACCATTTCGTACTTTTAAGAGGTAATATTCTCCTCGTTGCGTAATGACTTGGAGCGTTGCATCCTAGTTTCTAAGGACGTTGCGCATATTTTACTATTCGTTGCGTGCTTTTAGTCATGGGTCTTGATAAATTTAAAGTAACAAATCTGAGGAGGTATTCTTAATGTTACAATTTATTAAGAAAAACAAAACTAATTTTATATAGGTGCTTACTTTTGGATTAATGGGGTTGATACTGAAACCTTTAGTTAATTTATTGGTCAGTTTATCAAACAGATATCCGTGGGTTACGAGAATGTTATTGTTTCTATTACTCGTTGCTACTTACTTTATTTATAAACATCCTCTCTATATAATAGTAATAGCAATTTTGTTAGCAGAGCCTTTTATCAAAGAATAGAAATAAGCTAGGGGTATTAAAATGGACATTGCTACGTTGATTAAAGAATATAGAATTAAAACAGGTATGACTCAGCAAGAACTTGCAGATAAAGTATTTGTTACTCGTCAGACGATTTCTAAATGGGAATTAGGAAAAAGTGAACCTGATAATGTTTCACTGGAACTATTATTTAAAGAGATGAATATTGAAAAAGAATCTCAAAAAGACATTAAAGCTAATTTAATTAGCAGAAAAAAATTTTTACTTACAATAATTGCCGTTTTATTCTCTCCATCGATACTTATTATTAGACTATTGGTACTTAAAATAGGCAAGATAGAAAATAAAAGATTAGTCATTTTGATCAATACCCTTCTCTTTATAATAATTGGGATTTATATGAAGAGTTTAAAGGATAATGTATACTTTGGTTTCTTGGGGATCATTGCAATTGCTTATAGCCTTTATAGTTTTTATAAGCTTAGTTTGGAGATTAAAAAGGACTAGATACATAACTATACATATAAATATAAAAACTACTCTTACTAATATTGAACTGCCCCAAAAAGTGTGATCGAAAAAATCTTACTTTTAGGTGCAGTTTCTTTTCTTCTTTCGTCTATTTTCATGAGATGGCTTGTCGCTTAAGCACCTAAGGTAGTCTCAAAAAATTCTCTCTTATATCCGACCTTATTTTCATAAGACCAGATTAAAGTATGATAAAATAAAGAAAAAGAGATAAAGGAGTCAGCTATGGCAACTAGAGAAGAATGGGTGCGTCACTTTGAGGACGTCAATGGACGTAAACCAAGTCCTGAGGAGTTTATGGAAGCTAAGAAAGAGGGCTTTGTCATTGCTTCGGAGGAACCAAGTGTCCAAGTGTCTGAGCAGGTTGAGGCTCAGCAGGTGGATAGCTCTGAAGCTACTGAAGAGGTGTCAGCTGACTCAGTAGCAGATACGCAACCAGACGAGGCTCAGGTGGCATTAGAGGAGGAAGCTCCTAAGCTAATGCCTGAGTTGAATATGGAGAAAGAGCAAGAAAAAGAAGCTCCAAAGGCAAGTCAGATACCTTTGGAAAACCCTTATTACAAGCCAAAAGTAACCAAGAACAATGCTTTTGTTAATATTGCTTTGCCAATCATTATCCTAGTTTTGGGGATTCTATTTGTCATTTTGTCTTGGACGCTTCCTATCGGTTTTGTCTTTACTTTCCTTGCCTTCTTCCTTATCATTCTAGCTATTGTGACTTTGGTTTTGAGTCTGAAGTCGACACGCAAGGCACTATCTATTATTGCCTTAGTCATGTCAATTATCTTCTTCATGACTTCGCTTGCTGGAGCAGGCTATCAAGCAGTGAAATTTGTCATGAACCATGCTGAGCAGTTCCAAAGTGACGGTCACGATAGAGCTTATCTGTACATCGATGAGAATTATAAGTTTGACTGGACTGAGGATCAGTTTAAGGAGTTGAAGGTTGGTACTTTGACATTGGACGAGGTCTTGGATGCTCACGGTAAGGCGACTGATGCCGAGTATAGTGATGCTTACGAGGAAGATAAACCAGATTTGTTAGATCTTACCTATAGAAAAGAAAACACAGATGGAAACAACTATGTTCGTTTGACTTTCGAGCAAAAAGACGGTGTCTATGTTTTGAAATCTGCCTCAGCAACCTTCGACTATGATAAGGTCAAAGAAGTCGATGACTATCATAGCAACTGGACAAAAGATGACTATGAAAAGTTGTCTGTAGGTACACAAGCTGATTTGCTCAAGGGGACACGACTTTCTGAGGTTGTTGAAAAACACCCAGAGGCTAGTTTCACTTATCATGAAATGACACAAACTGAACAAGGCGATCTCACTCAGTCAGTCAGTCTTAGCTACCGTGATTATAATCCAGAAAGTGGTAAGGTAGATGCTGTTCGTTTGACCTTTGACTATGACAAACGTGAAAACGAGTACTTCTTGACAGACAAATCAGACGAATAAGACTACTTTTTAATTAATTCAAGCTCAGGGTTGTCTGGGCTTTTTAGTATCAACAAAAGAGGATAAAATCTGGTATAATAGAATTGATTGATTTTTCAAGAAAGAAGTGTCACAGATGAACATACAACAACTACGTTATGTCGTAGCCATTGCCAACAGCGGAACCTTCCGTGAGGCAGCCAGCAAGCTCTTTGTGAGCCAGCCTAGCCTATCAGTGGCTATCAAGGATTTGGAGCAGGAGCTGAATTTCCAAATTTTCACCCGTACAACGACGGGGGCTGTCTTGACCAGTCAGGGCATGACTTTTTATGAGCGTGCACTTGAGGTGGTACGCAGTTTTGATAGTTTTGAAAATCGCTATCTCAATGCTTCTGAAAAGGGCAACCAGTTTTCGATTGCCAGCCAGCACTATGACTTTTTGCCACCTTTGATTACGACTTTTTCAGAGCGTTACCCTGATTACAAGGATTTCCGTATCTTTGAGTCTACGACCATTCAGATTTTGGATGAGGTAGCCAAGGGGCACAGTGAGATTGGGATTATCTATTTGAATCGTCAAAATAGCAAGGGAATCCAGCAAAATATGGACAAGCTTGGGCTTGAGGCTATTGATTTGATTCCGTTTAAGACGCACATTTATCTCCGTAAGGGGCATCCTCTGGCTAAAAAAGAAAGTCTGGTCATGGAGGACTTGGCGGCCTTGCCTACGGTGCGTTTCACTCAGGAGAAGGACGAGTACCTTTACTATTCTGAGAACTTTGTGGATACGTCAGATTCGTCTCTTATGTTTAACGTGACAGACCGTGCGACTTTGAACGGTATCTTGGAACGTACGGATGCTTATGCGACGGGGTCTGGCTTCTTGGATGCACAAAGTGTGAATGGGATTACGGTGATTCCGCTTGAGGATAATTTGGATAACAAGATGGTTTATGTCCGTCGTAAGGGGATTAACTTGTCGTCTTGTGCTCTCAAGTTTGTCAATGTTATGTTTGACTACTTTGATACATACAAACCATAGGAGGATTTATGCGTAAGGTTGCGATTCCTTTGACTATCTTGGCTTTGATTGGTTTGGATCAGTGGGTTAAGCATTGGGTTGTGGCAAATATTGCCCTTAACCAAGTTATCAAGGCGATCCCTGGACTTTTCAGCTTGACCTATCTACAGAACCGTGGTGCTGCCTTTTCGATTTTACAGGATCAGAAATATTTCTTTGTGATTTTGACGGTTCTAGTGATTGGTGCGGCTATGGTTTATCTGGTTAAGAATTACCAGAAGAGTCTTTGGCTGGTGCTATCTTTGGTTTTGATTATCTCAGGTGGTATTGGTAACTTTATTGACCGTGTGCACTTGGGTTACGTGGTTGATATGGTTCAGCTTGATTTTATTGATTTTGCAATATTTAACGTGGCAGACTCCTACCTAACGGTGGGCGTACTGCTCTTGATTTTAATCTTATGGAAAGAGGAAAATGGAAGTCATCATTAAAGAGGCGGGAAACCGTCTGGACAAGGCTTTGGCAGATTTGACAGAATTGTCACGTAGTCAGGCTAATGAAGCGATTAAGGCTGGAACGGTCTTGGTTAATGGTAAGTCGGCAAAGGCCAAGTATGCGGTTAAAGAGGGTGATGTCATCACCTATGAATTGCCAGAAGAAGAGGTCTTGGAATACAAGGCTGAAGATATTCCTTTGGATATTATCTACGAAGATGCGGATGTGGCAGTGGTCAACAAGCCTCAAGGCATGGTTGTCCATCCATCAGCTGGTCACACGTCTGGTACCTTGGTCAATGCCCTTATGTATCATGTCAAGGACCTCTCGTCTATTAATGGTGTGGTTCGTCCAGGGATTGTCCACCGTATTGACAAGGACACGTCTGGTCTCCTTATGATTGCTAAGAATGATAAGGCCCACAATGCTTTGGCGGCTGAGCTTAAGGATAAGAAGTCCCTTCGTAAGTATGTGGCTATCGTGCATGGCAATTTGCCTAACGATCGAGGCGTGATTGAGGCTCCGATTGGGCGTTCGGACAAGGACCGCAAGAAGCAGGCAGTCACAGCTAAAGGAAAACCTGCAGTAACACGATTTACCGTTCTTGAACGTTTTGGCAACTATACTTTGGTAGAGTTGCAGCTGGAAACAGGTCGCACACACCAGATTCGTGTGCACATGGCTTATATCGGTCACCCGGTGGCGGGCGATCCTCTTTATGGGCCACGCAAGACCCTCAAGGGCCATGGACAATTTCTACATGCTAAGACCCTTGGTTTCACACATCCTACGACTGGAGAATTGGTCGAATTTACAGCGGAAGAACCTGCTATTTTCAAGGAAACCTTGGAGAAGTTGAGAGAAGCGTAACAGTTATTAAACGGATAGTCTTTCTTGGGAGGGGCGTCCGTTTTTTTCTTGTAAAAGAGTCTGAAATTTGCTATAATTTACCTAATTAAATAAGTCCTTTAATCACTGTCCAGAGAGGCAGGCAAGGAGCCATGAGAAGTGTACGGGTGAACTGTACTCATATTTTTGTGTATCTCCTTGTTTTCGAGGGGATTTTTTTGTATTTAGAAAGGTTCTTTTTATGAAGAAAAAAGAGATCGTCGATGACGTAACCATGAAACGTGCCATTACACGTATCACTTATGAGATTATTGAGCGTAACAAAAATCTCGACAAGATTGTCTTGGCTGGTATTAAGACACGTGGTGTTTATATTGCACAGCGTATCCAAGAGCGCTTGAAACAGTTGGAAAACCTTGATGTGCCATTGATTGAGCTTGACACTAAGGCTTTCCGTGATGATGTTAAGGCTGAGCAAGACACATCTGTTTTCCCTATTGAAATTGATGGTACAGATGTTATCCTTGTGGATGATGTGCTTTACACAGGTCGTACGATTCGTGCAGCTATTGATAATATCGTTAGCCATGGGCGTCCGGCGCGTGTTGGTTTGGCTGTCTTGGTTGACCGTGGTCACCGTGAATTGCCAATCCGTGCGGACTATGTTGGTAAAAATATCCCAACTAGTGAGTCAGAAGAAATCGAAGTTTTGGTCGCAGAAGTTGATGGCAAAGATAGCGTCAACATTATTGACCCAAGCTAAGTTGGCTGACAGATAGGGTGAAACGCCCTTTGTATCTTGTTAATTGAACACGGGACTCATTTCTTAGGAAAAAAGATAAGTCTCCTAGCACTCTTGGGAGTGCGGTGTCGACTTCCTATTTTTCTACAGAAATGTTTGGCTAAGCCAAAGCGTCCCTTTGTATCTTATTAATTGAACACGGGCTAAGAGTTGTGTAAAATAGATAAATCTTCCTAGAAGCTAAAGCTTCGGCGTCAGATTTCCTAATATTACTTTGCTCTTTGTACGCCCTTTGTATCTTAATTTTAAGGAGTCCTTTGATATCGTGAATAACGTAAAATATGATGTGAATGATATGCCAAAACCTGGTTTATTGGTTGGTTTGTCATTCCAGCACTTGTTTGCCATGTTTGGTGCGACGGTGCTTGTGCCGATTTTGGTTGGGATTGATCCCGCTATTGCTCTTTTCTCATCTGGTTTGGGAACTTTGGCTCACTTGACGGTGACCAAGTACAAAATTCCAGCTTACATGGGGTCTAGCTTTGCCTATATTGCGGCTATGCAGACACTTATGAAGACGGATGGAATTGCAGCGGTGGCTCAAGGTGCCATGGCAGGTGGTTTGGTTTACTTGCTTGTGGCTCTGATTGTTAAGTATGCGGGTAAAGACTGGATTGATAAGGTCCTTCCACCAATCGTGGTTGGTCCCATTATCATGGTGATTGGTTTGAACCTTGCAGCCAATGCAGTCAATGATGCGACAACTTTAAATAAAAGCTATAGTATCTATGCTCTATTGATTTCGATGGTGACCCTCTTTGCGGTTATCCTCTTTAACATGTATGGCAAGAAGATTGTCGGTGTCATCCCAATTTTGCTTGGTTTAATTGTGGGCTATATTTTCTCAGCGGTTCTTGGTTTGCTGACAGGACATAGTTTTATCAATTTCTCAGAGGTAGCGGCGGCACATTGGATTCAAGTTCCAAACTTTGATATTCCATTTGTGGATTATAGCTTTAAGCTCTATCCAAGTGCGATTTTGACCATGGCTCCGATTGCCTTTGTGACGATGACCGAACACTTTGGTCACGTCATGGTTCTAAACAGTTTGACTGAGCGTGACTACTTCAAAGATCCAGGACTTGACCACACCCTTACTGGTGATGGTTTGGCACAGATTATCGCTGGGTTCTTTGGAGCTCCTCCGGTAACTTCTTATGGTGAAAATATTGGGGTTATGGCCCTCAGTAAGGTCTACTCAGTTTACGTTATTGCGGGCGCAGCAGTGATTGCGGTCTTGATGAGCTTTATTGGTAAGCTATCAGC
>ERZ1699241.262-NODE-262-length-12315-cov-3.369544_pt1 | contig 12315 bp, 11 predicted proteins | sample MGYA00581545_ERZ1699241 | MGnify/ENA primary metagenome ERZ1699241 (study PRJEB42319, sample SAMD00040323) | human oral metagenome | material: saliva | host: Homo sapiens | study: EMG produced TPA metagenomics assembly of PRJDB4115 data set (Metgenomic analysis of... | reverse complement strand
ACTATAGTGAAGGACTTGTATTTGAATCTAAATATCGCTATGATGATGGTTATGCGCTGGCAGAGCGCTTATTTGCTTCAAAAGCAACTGCAGCGATTGTGACTGGTGATGAATTGGCAGCTGGTCTCTTGAACGGCTTGGCTGATCATGGAGTTTCAGTACCAGAAGACTTTGAAATCATTACGAGTGATGATTCTCAAATCGCTCGCTTTACTCGGCCAAGCCTTACAACTATCGCACAACCCTTGTATGATTTAGGTGCGATTAGTATGCGTATGTTGACTAAAATTATGCATAAAGAGGAATTAGAAGAACGTGAAGTTCTCCTCCCTCACGGTTTGACAGAGCGCAAATCAACTCGCAAAAAGTAATAAAAAACCAGGAATCTAGCTGATTTCCTGGTTTTTTATTATCCTTCCATATATGTTTGGAGTTGTTCGCCCTTAAGTCCAGCATTGATTGCGATGAGAAGCTTCAGTCGTGCTTTTTGAGCGTTTAGTTCTTTTACAAAATATACACCATCATTCTGAAGACAAACACCACCGCCTTCGTAGGCGTAAACAGGTTCTGCAATCCCATTGAAACAACGTGAGACTAGTGCAATAGGAAGTCCTGCTTGACTGAGAGATTTTAATTTTTCAGCTGTTTCCTTTGGTACATTTCCAGCGCCAAAAGCCTGAATAATCAATCCATCTAGTTGGTTAACAGGAAGTAAATCGAGAAGTTCATCGGTCATGCCCGCATAAACAGGGATAATAGGGACCAACCCTTGAATGCTCTCAAGGTCAAAACGAACACGAGGTTCAGCCGTTTTGAAGTAGAGAATTTCCTGCTTCATAATGAGCCCGAGTGGTCCATGAGTTGGTGTTTGAAAGGTACTAACGTTAGTAGTATGCGTTTTTGTGACATATTTGGCGGCGTGAATTTCGTCATTCATCACGACCAAGACACCCTTGTCAGCAGCTTTATCGTCACTCGCGACGCGTAGGGCACTGAGATAATTGTAGACGCCATCGCTTCCTAGTTCATTGGAGCTTCTCATAGCGCCTGTCAGGACGATAGGCATATGAGGGACTTCCATGGTATCGAGGAAATAAGCCGTTTCTTCTAGGGTATCTGTCCCATGTGTAATCACAACACCATCATAGGACGATGCCTCTTGTTTAATTTTTTTGTAGAGGGCCAACATATGCTTGGGCTTGATGTGTGGGCTAGGTAAATTTAAAAAATCCAAGGAATGGACTTCGACACCTTCTAGAGGATTAGAAATATGGTTCATAGGGTTATCAACACTAGTCCTTACAGCTCCAGATTCATCTGCCTGCATGGAGATAGTGCCACCAGTATGTAAAACAAGGATTTTCTTAGTCATGATTCACTCACTTTTTCTGAAATGTGGTATAATCATTGTATCATAAAAGAAAGGAATGAGATAGAATGGAAGTCAAAGCTGTGTTTTTTGATATTGATGGAACGCTTGTAAATGACAGTAAGAGTGTTTTGAAGTCCACAAAGGAAGCTATCAAGATTGTGAAAGAACAAGGGGTGCTTGTTGGGGTAGCAACAGGGCGAGGACCTTTTTTTGTTAAGGATTTGATGGATGATTTGGATCTGGATTTTGCAGTGACCTACAATGGCCAATATATCTTTAACAAAGATCGTGTTCTTTTTGCTAGCCCTATTGATAAGAGAAGTCTTCGACAAATCATCTCTTATGCTAAGAAAAATCGAAAAGAGATTGCCATGGGAACGCGACAAGACGTTGTCGGTTCTCGGATTATGTCCTTTGGACTCAGTCCTCTTTCACAACTCGTCAGTCGTTTTGTACCTAAATTTTTGACTCGTACTGTTAGTCATTCCTTTAATCGTATGGTCAGTAAGGCCCTTCCTCAGAAGGAAGATGATTTGTTGGACTTAATCAATCAACCGATCTATCAGGTGCTTATGTTGATGACGCCTGAGGAGACAAACCATGCTGCTGAAGAATTAAACAATCTGAAGTTCACCAGAAGTAATCCTTTCGCGGCCGATATTATCAATCAAGGGAATTCCAAGTTAGAGGGAATTCGCCGTGTCGGAAAAGAATACGGTTTTGATCTCAATCAAGTCATGGCCTTTGGTGACTCAGATAATGACTTGGAAATGTTGGCTGGTGTTGGTATGTCTGTTGCCATGGGAAATGGTAGTAGCAGTGTGAAAGAAGTTGCCAAGCATATCACTGCCAGCAACCAAAATGATGGGATTCACAAGGCTTTAGAATATTTTGGAGTTTTGGCTTCTGAAAAAGTCTTTGTCAGTCGTGACTATCATTTCAACAAGGTTAAGACCTTCCATCGTATGATGGATGAGCGAACTCAAGAAGAACCTATAGCTTGGGATTTAGAAGGGGCGACCCACCGTGCTGGCTTTAAGATTGAAGAGTTAGTTGAATTTGTCCGTGCTGCAAGCAATTCTGAAGAGGAATTCCAACAAGCTGTGCAGGATTTACACCAAGCACTTGATATAGCTGCTGAAAAAGTATCTCAGTCAACACCAGCTGAGAAAACCCTCGTTGGTCAAGTGGATGCTTTGATTGACACGCTCTACTTTACTTATGGAAGTTTCGTTTTAATGGGGGTAGACCCAGAGAGAATCTTTGAGATTGTCCATCAAGCAAACATGGGTAAAATCTTCCCAGATGGTAAGGCTCATTTTGATCCAGTAACCCACAAAATCTTGAAACCAGATAACTGGAAAGAAAAATACGCCCCAGAACCTGCGATCAAAAAGGAGATAGAGCGCCAAATTAAGGCTTATGAACGCCATAAGGAAAGAGAAAATAGAATGAGTTAGAAGCTCCAAGATGAAAAATTAAAATACCTATTGGATTTATTCAATAGGTATTTTTGTTCATATTAGATTTTGCAGCTAGTTTACACGACTTTTTTCTTTAGATGTTACATCTTTTACAGCTTCGACACCTTCACTTGCTTTTTCTTTAGCAGTTGATACACCATTACTGAAACCAGATTTAACTTTTCCAAATTGTTCGGATGCAAATTCACCTGTTGACTCTGCTACGTCAGTTACTCTATCTTGAAGACTCACTGAATCTGCTTCAAATTGTTCTTTTGTTTTGATATCAACAACGTTCACATTTACTTCAACAACTTCAAGATTTGTCATTTGTGAAACTTCAGAAGTGACAACTTCTTTAATTTTGTTGTATAGTTCAGGAACGTTAATTTTGTATTCTACAACAACATTCAAATCGACAGCAACTTGTGTCTTACCGACTTCAACATTAACTCCGCGAGTAACATTATCTGTGTTAATAATTTTTTCAGTTAAATTAGAGAAAAATCCTCCATCAACGTCCAAAAGACCAGGTACTTTTTCTAATGCTAGACCAATAATTTTTTGGATAACCTTATTTTCATAAGTAAGGCTTCCTTTTACTTCATGAGTAGTAGCAGTAGATTCATTTTTTTCTGTAGAAACGTTTTTTTCCAAGTTTGACATATGCGACTCCTTATTATTTATTTATATAGTTTTTTTGGATATATAATCCAATTACAATTCCTAAAGCTCCGAAAATCAAAACAAATAGTGTTTTGAAGAAACCAAAGGAAATAATTAAACAAGCTAGAATAATACCTATTAAGCCTGATAAAATTGGATACTGATACTTTTTAAGTAATTCCATCTTTTCACTTCCTTAATCTACACGACTTGCAGTTTTTTTGTGTTGAGTTGGAGGTTGATAGTTTTTAACCAAAACTTCAAGTTTTACCTCACGGTCAAGACCAAAAAACTGCCTTAATCCTTGAGTTATTTCATTTTGAATTGACTGGCACTTAGTAGAGACGTTGTCTGATGTAATTATTCTACCTTCCACGTAAACAAAACATTTATTTCTTCTGACATTTACACGGATAGTTGGATTTTTAATCAACTCATAATCATCAACAACACATCTAACGAACCCTTCAATAGCTGAATTTTTTAGTTTAAGCTTATCATCTTTAGTACCTAATTGAATATCCAGATATTGCTTAGGATAAAATAGTATAACTAGGATTGATGATAAAACTAATACTGATAGGATTAATGTCCCCTAAAAGATGTATTTAGCAATGAATGTAGCAAAAATCCATTCTCTCCAGCTAAACAACTGCATGCCTAGGTCACTTGCTTGTTGGTAATCAACCAAGATGGGGAGGAAGACTGTCAAGATAAGAATGCAGAAAATAAGTAAAAGTATTTTCTTTGTTTTTGACATATACAATCCTTTCGAATTAAACTCATAGATTATTGTAACATTTTAGGGAGGTGTACAACAATCTATCATCTTCAAGATAGAAGAATACGGAATTAGTGACTTTGAAAAGTGCTACTATGATAGATGAGGTTAGCTAATTTAATTAACGAAGGGCTCATCTCCCCGAGGGATTGTTAATAGAGAACTAGGAAAATGGAGTAAGTAGTTTCAAAACAAAATGTATGATACCCTTAGACGTAAAAATGCCAAGTTGTCTATAACAAGTGGCAAAAAAATGGGTCTCCTTTTCTAAACTGCGAATACATTCTCAGTTGTTTTAGTATAGCATTTTTTGAAAGCGCTGTCAACTTTCGAACATCCTCTCCTTTACTTTACAGATTAGTTTAGGATTTTTTGACGAATATAGTCCTTGCTGTATAAAAGGCTATCACTAATAAAAAGCGAGGCCGGGATTTTCCCGACCTCTTTTGTTCTCATTATAAAGTTTTATCCTTGTCTCGAACGACGAGAAGGTCAACGCTTGTATGGCGTAGGATATATTCTGATGAAGATCCAACAAGCAAACGTTCGAAGGCGTTAAGCCCTGTTGCACCAACTAAAATCAAATCAACATGTTCTTGGTCCGGGATTGTTTTAGCCAAAAGTGTTTTAGGATTTCCCATTTCGATGACAACTTGAACATCTGTAAGACCAGCGTCTCTTGCACGCTTTTCATATTCTGCCATCAAGTCTTGGGCCTCAACTTGTAACTCTTCGTAAACTTCTGCATCAAATGTTGAAATGCTTTGAAGAGCACGAGTGTCAATGACATGGGCGATGGTTAGTTTAGCCTGGTTACGCACTGCTGATTGAACTCCTTTGATAAAAGCCAAATCAGCTTCTTTAGAACCGTCGACTGCTACCATGATGTTTTCGTAACGTTGTGTCATAGCAAAAACCTCCTCATTTCTTATCACCTTCATTGTAATCCTTTTCACTAAAAAAGTAAAGTAAAACATGATAGTAAAAAGAGGCTTTTTGACTTTGGTTTTGAGAGTGATATAATTAAATGTGAGAAAACAAGAGGGATTGATATGACAAAAATTGCGGTACTTTCAGATATTCATGGCAACACAGGAGCACTGGAAGCAGTTCTCGCAGATGCGGGAAAGGCAGGAGTAGAAGAATATTGGCTCTTGGGAGATATTCTCATGCCAGGGACCGGTCGAAAAAACATTCTTCACCAATTGGAAGGTTTGCCAATAACGGTTCGAGTTTTGGGGAATTGGGAAGAGAGTTTGTGGCGGGCTGCTCATCGAAAATTAGATACAAGTAGGCCCAGTCATCGCTATCTCTTGCGTCAATGCCAGTATATCATGGAAGAAATTAGTCTAGATGAAATTGAAGCTCTACAAGCATTTCCTATGCACAGCCACCGCCAGTTTGGAAATCTGAAGGTAGGGATAAGCCATCATTTACCAGATAAAAATTGGGGAAGAGAACTGATCCATCTTGGGAAGCAGGAGGATTTTGACCGTTTGGTGACTAATCCTGACTGCGATATTGCCATCTATGGGCATATCCACCAGCAATTTCTACGTTATGGAAGTGGTGGACAACTTATTTTGAATCCTGGTTCGATTGGGCAACCATTCTTTTTATCAGCAAATCTACGTGAGGACTTGCGGGCCCAGTATATGATTTTGGAATTTGATGACAAAGGACTGAAGGATGTAGACTTTCGACGTGTTGATTATGATGTTGAGGCAGAATTGGAGCTGGCTAGAGACTTGCAACTGCCTTATTATCAAATTTACTATGAAAGCTTAGTCAATGGAATTCACCACACCCATAATCAGGACTTGCTACATGAAATTGCACAAAATCAGGGACATGACGCAGAATTGGATGATTGGCTTAGTCGTAACTCTTGACATTACAACTATAGAAGCTATAATGAATATAAGAGAAGAATGAGATTAGTTAACGAAAAAGGAGGACTGCATGCAAATTTCAAGTCGATTTACCATCGCAACCCATATGCTAGTTATTATCGCCCTAAAAGGGAAGGAAAGTAAAGTAACCAGTGATTTTCTAGCTAGTAGCGTAGGAGTCAATCCCGTTATTATCCGCAAAACCTTGTCCCAACTGAAAAAAGCAGACTTGATTTCTGTTGCACGTGGAACTGGTGGTGCAGAGATTATCAAAGACCTAGAGGATATCAGTCTTTTAGATGTTTACCAAGCAGTTGAGTGTCTAGGAAAAACAGGTCAACTCTTTAGTTTTCATGACAATCCCAATCCAGCCTGTCCAGTTGGTGCAAATATCCATGGGGTTTTGGATCAAAAACTCGATAAGATTCAGATGGCAATGGAGCAGGAGTTGGGTCAAACTAGTCTTGCTCAACTAGTAGCAGATGCAGAAGCAAGAATTCAAGAATAAATGTTAAAATAAGGAGCACCTGAATTTCTGAACTGAAAAGTTTAGTAGTCTAGGTGTTTTTTGCTTTACGAAACCTGCTAAGCGTTAGCTGAAGTGACCTAAAAAATTAGCAAGGGATGTGGTCAGATTAGCAGGAGAAAAACTAAAAATCGTGTTATAATAAATGAATAGAATCGTAAGAAAGAGTGGATGTTTGAGTGATAATTCCTACTTATAATTGGCAATTTTCTCCGCAGGTTGAGGATGCGGATTTTACAAAAATAGCCAAGAGTGCAGGCTTGAGTTCTGAAGTCGCTTGTTTGTTGTATCAACGAGGAATCAGGGATGAAAGCAGCCTGAAGAAATTTTTAGAACCTTCTTTGGAAGATTTACATGATCCTTATCTCTTACATGATATGGATAAGGCAGTTGATCGTATTCGCCAGGCCATTGAGCGAGGGGAATTGATTCTGGTCTATGGAGACTATGATGCGGATGGGATGACTTCGGCTTCGATTGTCAAGGAGAGTTTGGAACAATTAGGGGCAGAGTGTCTGGTATATCTCCCAAATCGCTTTACAGACGGTTATGGTCCAAATGCCAGTGTTTACAAATATTTCATCGGGCAACAGGGTGTGTCTTTGATTGTGACAGTGGATAATGGAGTTGCTGGGCATGAAGCCATTGACTTGGCTCAGTCTATGGGAGTGGATGTCATTGTGACAGACCACCACTCCATGCCAGAGGTTTTACCAGATGCTTATGCAATCGTCCATCCTGAACATCCAGAAGCAGATTATCCTTTTAAACATTTAGCAGGCTGTGGAGTTGCTTTTAAACTAGCGTGTGCCCTCTTGGAGGAAGTGCAGGTTGAGTTGCTTGACTTGGTTGCCATTGGAACCATTGCGGATATGGTAAGCCTGACGGATGAAAATCGTATCATGGTTCAGTACGGTCTAGAAGTTTTGCGCAATACTCAACGAATTGGTCTTCAAGAACTATTTGAAATTGCAGGGATTTCTAGTAGTGATATTACAGAAGAAACAGTTGGTTTTCAGTTGGCGCCTCGTTTGAATGCCCTAGGACGTTTGGATGATCCCAATCCTGCTATTGAGTTACTAACTGGCTTTGATGATGAAGAGGTGCGTGAGATTGCCCTCATGATTCAAGAAAAAAATGAAGAACGCAAGGAAATCGTTCAAGCCATTTATGAAGAAGCTAAAAGTTTGGTAGACCCTAACAAAAGTGTTCAAGTTTTAGCCAAAGAAGGTTGGAACCCAGGAGTGCTTGGGATTGTAGCTGGTCGCTTGTTGGAAGAATTAGGGCAGACAGTTATTGTTCTGAATATTGAAGATGGCCGTGCCAAGGGGAGTGCTCGAAGTATTGAAGCAGTCGATATCTTTGAAGCCTTGAATCCGCATCGGGAACTTTTTATCGCCTTTGGTGGGCATGCAGGCGCTGCAGGTATGACACTTGAAGCGGAACAGCTAGACGCCTTATCGGAAATTTTAGAAACCTATGTAAAAGACAAAGGGATAGATGCCAAGGGCAAGAATACATTATATCTAGATGAAGAATTAGATTTGGAAAGCCTAAGTTTAGAGACGGTTAAAAGCTTTGAACGATTAGCTCCTTTTGGAATGGATAACCAAAAACCTGTTTTTTATATTCGAGATTTTCAAGTTGAAAATGCTCGTTCTATGGGAGCGGGAGATAGTCATCTAAAATTAAAGATTTCCAAAGGGACCGCGAGCTTTGAGGTAGTAGCTTTTGGTCAAGGATCAAAGGCTACAGAGTTTTCTCAGGTAAAACAACTGGAATTGGCAGTTACCCTTTCTGTTAACCAATGGAATGGGCAAACAACCCTCCAGTTGATGATGGTAGATGCCCGTGTGGACGGTGTTCAACTTTTTAACATCCGTAGTAAGAGTGTAGAGCTACCAGCGGGAGTGCCTATCCTAGATTTCACCAGTGATTTACCAGAAATGCTTTCTAGCCCAGCAATCGTTGTAAAAAATATTCCCGAGGATCTCAGTCTTCTCAAACAAGTGTTGCAAGAACAGGATTTCTCTGCTATTTACTTTAAAAATGATATCGATAAGCCCTACTATTTGACAGGGTATGGCACAAGAGAGCAATTTGCAAAGCTCTATAAGACGATATACCAGTTTCCAGAATTCGATATCCGTTATAAATTAAAAGACCTATCAGCTTATCTTAAAATTGAACAGATTTTACTCGTCAAGATGATTCAGATTTTTGAAGAGCTTGGTTTTGTCACCATTGAAAATGGTGTGATGAGGGTTAATAAAGATGCGGCTAAACGGGATATTGCTGAAAGTCAGATTTATCAAAATCTCAAGCAAACTGTTAAAGACCAAGAAATGTTGGCACTAGGTACAGTGCAGGAGATCTATGATTTCTTGATGGGAAAATAAAAGGAAAGAGGCTGAGGTAATCTATCTCAGCTTTTTTGTAGTCTCTTATAATTTTAAATGTTGTGTTCTTTAGAACGTCATGTAGTAAAAGTAAACAGATTTGTAACATGACTACAACATAACTCTAAAAGAATTGACATGTAAATCAGGTATGATTCTCTTATCAACATAAAAATTAAAAATGATCAATAAAATTTTAGGAGAAAATTGTTATGAAAAAAACAGTTGCTAAACTGACTCTTGGTTTAACATCTACAGCTATTTTGGCTACAGTTGGTGCTCAAACTGTTAGCGCTGACTCTTACGTTGTTCAAGACGGCGATTCATTGTTTGGTATTGCTGCTGCAAGTGGTATGGATCCTTATGTGTTGGCGGCAAATAATGGAAAAAGCATTTTTGACACCATCCACCCAGGTGATGTACTAGAAGTCAGCGGCCTAACTCAAGCTAGCTATTCATACAATGCTCCATCTTATGAAGCAACTAGCACTGTGGATGGGGTAGCAGCTAATGATGTTGTCGTAAATACTCCAACAAACTACGGGAACTCATATCCTGTTGGTCAGTGTACATGGGGCGTGAAAGAATTGGCTCCTTGGGCTAGCAACTGGTGGGGGAATGCCAATACTTGGGCAATCTACGCAAGTGCTCAAGGTTATAAGACGGGTAGCGTTCCAGTAGTAGGAGCAATCGCCGTTTGGGACGGTGGTGAATATGGACACGTTGCTTATGTGACAGATGTTCAAAGTGAAACTTCTATTCAAGTATTAGAATGCAACTATGATGGTAGTGGAACTCAACCAATCGGAAACTATCGTGGATGGTTTAATCCGACTGCATCAAGAGGTACTGTAAGATACATTTATCCAAACTAAGAATACTTAAAAAGATTTAGAATTTCTAAATCTTTTTTTATGTACTCCGGCCTGGGTTTTTAGGATTTTGGTCAGCTATAAATTTTGGAGTTTCATTCGATTTAATCGTTTAATGATCTTAGACGAAGCTTAAAAAAGAACAAAGGAAGCTGCTGTGGCTATTAGAGTGAATGTTCTCTAGTTGAAATCCTATCTTCATTTTGAAAATTAGTAAAAAAATGGTATAATGAGAGGAAAAGATTCGGATAAAAGTAAATTGGACTTTTACAAAAAGAGAGTTGTGAAGACTCTACAAACACGTTATAGTAATACTTCGGAGGGAAAATGACCAATATTAAATTAACAACTTTGGGCGGTGTTCGTGAAAATGGTAAAAACATGTACATCGCAGAAATTAACGACTCTATCTTCGTTTTAGATGCAGGTTTGAAATATCCTGAAAATGAGCAGTTGGGTGTCGATGTCGTTATTCCAAATATGGAATATCTGTTTGAAAATAGCGACCGTATTGCAGGTGTCTTTTTAACGCACGGACATGCGGATGCGATTGGAGCTCTTCCTTATCTTTTGTCAGAAGTGAAAGTTCCTGTTTTTGGTTCAGAGTTGACAATTGAGCTTGCTAAGCTTTTTGTTAAAGGAAATGATAGTGCTAAAAAATTCGATGATTTCCATGTTATTGATGAAAATACAGAAATCGACTTTGGCGGTACGGAGGTTTCCTTCTTCCGCACAACTCACTCTATCCCAGAGAGTCTAGGTGTCGTTTTGAAAACATCTGAAGGAAGTATCGTTTATACAGGGGACTTCAAATTTGACCAAACGGCTAGCGAATCATATGCGACTGACTTTGGTCGTTTAGCAGAAATTGGTCGCGAAGGAGTTTTAGCTCTTCTAAGCGACTCAGCAAACGCAGACAGTAATATTCAAGTGGCCAGCGAAAGTGAAGTTGGTGATGAAATTACGCAAACCATTTCTGACTGGGATGGACGTATCATTGTAGCTGCTGTTGCAAGTAACCTTTCTCGTATTCAGCAAGTCTTTGATGCTGCTGCAGAGACAGGACGTCGCGTTGTTTTGACTGGATTTGATATTGAAAATATCGTTCGTACAGCCATTCGCTTGAAAAAATTGTCATTGGCTAACGAAAGTCTCTTGATTAAACCCAAAGATATGTCTCGCTTCGAGGATCATGAATTAATTATCCTTGAAACTGGACGTATGGGTGAACCAATTAACGGACTCCGTAAAATGTCTATCGGTCGTCACCGCTATGTTGAAATCAAGGATGGAGACTTGGTTTATATCGTTACAACGCCATCAATCGCTAAAGAAGCTGTGATGGCACGTGTAGAAAACATGGTCTACCAAGCAGGTGGTGTCGTTAAACCGATTACTCAAAGCTTGCGTGTATCAGGACATGGGAATGCGCGTGATCTTCAATTGATGATTAATCTTTTGCAACCTCAGTATCTCTTCCCAATCCAGGGAGAATACCGTGAGTTGGATGCTCATGCCAAGGCTGCTATGGCGGTTGGTATGCTACCAGAGCGTATCTTTATCCCTAAAAAAGGGACAACCATGTCTTATGAGCATGGAGACTTTGTTCCATCTGGTGCCGTTGCTGCAGGAGATGTCTTGATTGATGGTAATGCCATTGGGGATGTTGGGAACGTTGTTCTTCGTGACCGCAAGGTCTTGTCAGAAGATGGTATCTTTATCGTAGCTATCACTGTTAACCGTCGTGATAAGAAAATCATTGCTAAAGCGCGAGTACATACGCGTGGATTCGTCTATCTTAAAAAGAGTCGTGATATCTTGCGTGAAAGTACAGAGTTGGTGAACCAAACAGTTGAAGATTACCTCCAAGGTGAGGATTTTGACTGGGCTGATCTTAAAGGGAAGGTCCGTGATAATTTGGCCAAATTCCTTTTTGACCAAACCAAGCGTCGTCCAGCCATCCTCCCAGTAGTCATGGAAGCAAAATAAGGATTAAATAACAGTAGAGAAAGTCGAGTTTCGGCTTTTTCTTATCTTAAGTGTATAAGGAGCAAGTTATGGCAGTAATGAAGATTGAGTATTACTCAGAAGTTTTAGATATGGAGTGGGGAGTAAATGTACTCTATCCGGATGCATCTCGGGTGACAGAGCCAAACAGTAAAAATATTCCAGTTCTCTATCTCCTTCATGGAATGTCAGGGAACCACAACAGCTGGCTCAAACGGACCAATGTAGAACGCTTGCTACGAGGGATCAATCTGATTGTTGTCATGCCCAATACAAATAACGGCTGGTATACAGATACTCAGTATGGCTATAACTACTACACAGCTCTAGCAGAAGA
>ERZ1699241.237-NODE-237-length-13028-cov-3.193086_pt1 | contig 13028 bp, 9 predicted proteins | sample MGYA00581545_ERZ1699241 | MGnify/ENA primary metagenome ERZ1699241 (study PRJEB42319, sample SAMD00040323) | human oral metagenome | material: saliva | host: Homo sapiens | study: EMG produced TPA metagenomics assembly of PRJDB4115 data set (Metgenomic analysis of... | reverse complement strand
TTCCATGGTCATGAGGTAGGCGGGACCAATCCATCCCTTCTTGAGGCGCTCGAGTCTACTAAACTCAACCTCTTGTTAGATGTTGGTTTCAACCGAGAAGTTGGTGAAGAGGGGGCTCTTTATTGGAAGAAAGATCAATTAGCACATGTCATTGATCAGGCTGAACAATTGGACGCTCAAGCCATCGCAGACCTCAATGAGAAATCAAGCCGACGGATCGCAGAAGCCTTCACTTGGGAAAAGATTGTCACAGACTACGAGAAAGTATTTAAAGGTTAGAAATGCAGAAAATTTTATATCTCCATGCTGGTGCCGAAATGTATGGTGCTGACAAGGTTTTGTTGGAGCTTATTAAGGGTTTGGATAAAGATGCCTTTGAAGCACACGTTATTTTGCCCAACGACGGTGTCTTAGTGGGTGATTTAGAAGAGGTCGGTGCAAAGGTTAAAGTTATTGATTACCCCATCTTGCGCCGGAAATATTTTAATCCAAAAGGGATTCTTGAGTACTTTGGCTCCTATAACCGTTACTCCAAACAAATTGCTAAATATGCTAAAGAGAATGGGATTACTCTCGTTCACAACAATACAACTGCGGTACTTGAGGGGATTTATCTCAAACGTAAGTTGAAATTACCTTTGATTTGGCATGTGCATGAGATTATCGTCAAGCCAAAAGCCATTTCAGATTTTATCAACTTTTTGATGGGTCGCTATGCGGATACGATTGTGACAGTTTCAAATGCTGTTGCTAATCACGTCAAGCAGTCTCGTTATGTCAAAGATGACCAAGTTCAAGTCATCTATAATGGTGTTGACAATGCTGTTTACCAGGTGATGGATGCTAGTGCGGTCCGTGATCAGTTTGGTATCGCCCAGGATGCTTTGATTATTGGAATGGTTGGTCGAGTGAATGCTTGGAAAGGGCAAGGCGACCTTTTAGAAGCTGTGACTCCAATCTTACAAGCTAATCCAAAAGCAGTAGCCTTTCTAGCAGGGAGTGCTTTTGAAGGTGAAGAATGGCGCGTGGATGAGTTGGAAAAAGCTATTTCAGAATCACCAGTAGCTGAACAAATCAAGCGTATCGATTATTATAGTAAGACAACAGAGCTCTATAATATGTTTGATATCTTTGTCTTGCCAAGTACCAATCCAGATCCTCTACCAACTGTAGTCCTCGAATCAATGGCCTGTGGCAAACCTGTAGTCGGCTACCGTCATGGTGGTGTCTGTGAGATGGTCAAGGAAGGTGAAAATGGCCTTCTCACTACTCCAAATCAGCCTGAAGAATTGTCTAAGGCTATCCAAGAATTAGCAGAGAACACTGAGAAAAGAGAACAATTTGGTCAGGCCTCTGTCCAACGCCAAAAAGAACTCTTCTCATTACAAAGTTATATTCGGAATTTTTCGGAGTTGTATGAGAAATATTAAATAATCAAATTCGCTGAAAAAAGGATTGTATCCGAGCTGGTTTAAAGATTTACCATATATCATTGAATGTTGTAAGTCAGTTAGATCAGAGAGGAGAAGAATTAGAGTAGAATAAAAATTTAGGTAAATAATCTATGAAACCACTATTAACTGTCGTCATTCCAGTATATAATGTTGAAAGATATTTAAAACGTTGCATTGAAAGTGTTCTTGCCCAAGAATGGAAGGACTATGAGATTCTACTTGTTGATGACGGGAGTACTGATCATTCTCCTCAAATCTGTGATGACTATGTTAAGGCTTATGACTTTATCTCAGTTATTCATAAAGAAAATGGTGGACTTTCTGAAGCACGTAACACCGGTATTTCACATGCTAAGGGAGAATATGTTTATTTTCCTGATTCAGATGATTGGATTGAACCAGATACCTTTATAGCGTTAGCAGAAGCGCTAGAATCTCAAGAATTTGATATTATTTCTTTTAATCGTGAGTTTGTGAAGGGTGAAGAAGATGCTATAGTTTCAGAACTAGAAGTGACTCAAGTATTTGAAGGTAAAGATGCTTTTGTGCAAATGCTGAAGCATAGTTATATTACTGGGTTTGCTAATGATAAAATCTATCGAAAATCATTATTCACTGATCATAACATTCAGTTTCCAATTGGGAAATACTATGAGGATCTTGGCACTAATTACAAACTGTTTCTTGCGGCTAAGAAGGTCTATGCAACTAATCAAAAATACTATCACTACTTAATCGACAACCCAGATTCTATTACACAGTCTTGGAATGAAAAAAAGTTTAGAGATATGTTTGGGTTTTATAAAGAAATGTTTTATTCAGATTTTGTACGTTCGCAATTAAATCAAGAAGAGTTGCATATCTCACAACTGTATTATGTAAATGGATTGACTCATATTTTAGCTAGCTTGTATAAAGCTAAGCTAGATCGTCAATATGCTGAAATAAGAAATGATGTCAATCAGGAATTAAGAAAAAATAAAATAATGTATAGTGAAATAAAATACCTGCCAAATAGGATGAAATATTTGTTATACCGTTTGAACTTGTTGAAGATGGCTTTTACTATACAAGGAATGAAGTAAGAGATTTAGGGGATTATGTTGAAGTACTCAGTCATTATACCGGTGTACAATGTAGAGAACTATCTTCATCGTTGCATCAATAGTATACTTGTCCAAGAATATACTGATTTAGAAATTTTATTGATAGACAATGGATCTACTGATAGTAGTGGCAGTATTTGTGATACTTATGCTAGTGAGTACTCAAATATCTCGGCCTATCATATTGAAAACCATGGTGTCGGTTCAGCTCGAAATTTTGGTCTAGCTAAAGCTCAAGGTGAATTTATTTGTTTTGTAGATGCGGATGATTATCTAGTAGGAAATCTATTTTCTGATGTGGAAAATCAGTTGGATTCTGGATTAGATTTATTGGTATTTAGTTACTATAACTCTCTTGAAAAGAACCTATCAGAAACGACTAGATCAGCAAAAATTCTTCCTATTGAAGGAAAAAAAGATAGGAATCAGTTCATTGCTCTCTTTACGGAATTATTTTTATCGGAGATGATGTATACTGTTTGGAATAAAATTTATCGTAGAGAGTTTTTGGAAGGACATCGAATAATGTTTGAGCAGTATGAATTAGGAGAAGATGTTCGATTCAATCTAAATGTATTTGAATGTGTTCATACAATTTCCTTTTCACAAACTTGTTATTATGTTTATATCTCGGGTAGAGTAGGCTCTGCGATGGGACAGTACAATCCCAAACGAATGAGCTATCAATTGGAAGAACTAGGGGAAATTGATCAGCTAATGATGAGATGGGATATTCATAATGATCAATTTATTAATCAAATAAAAGCTCGTATTTTGATGAGTAACATACAGAATATTTCGATTCAAAACATATCATTGCTTTTGAAACGGAGATATGTTGAGGCATTGTGCAAAAATCCAGAGATGATTACTTTATTAAATCAAGTGAATTATTTCCTTAATCCACTTGTTCGATTTTTATTGTATTGGAGAATGTACCTTGCAGTGATTTTTCTCAAAAGGTTACAAATGTTGTTGAAGTGGAGGCGTCCATCATTTCATAATGGCGTGCCATATAAATATTAATCTTATTCTAATGAATGAAAGGTTTGGAAGACTATAGTGGTGAACAATCGTTTTATCTCAGAAAAAATTTACATATTTACCTTATTTATATGGGTTGTTGTTGCTTCATTAGTCACGACCACTTATTTTATTCGATTAGATGGTTTTTTATCGCTTTATCGTTCATTACTCTATTTTACGATTTTCGCACTGTTGATAAAAGAGTTGATGAACTTGCCTAGAACTCTATATTACTTTAGATTTCATTGGAAGCAACTACTAGTCGTAATAGCTTTATTCATTTCGATGTTGATAGTTGCAAAGAATCGTGATGGAATGCTGGATATAAATGTTCTACTTCTTGTTTTCTCTGCTAGGGATATCGATTTTAGAAAATTATTAGGGACTTTCTCTCTAGCTACATTTCTTGTACTTTGTTTGACGATTTTTGCAAGTAGAAAAGGTATCATCACAAATATGTTCATGAATGCAGATGGTGGTTATCGCTTTAGTTTGGGGTTTAACTACGTTTCATTTGCTTCACAGAGAATGTTTTTTGCCTTGTGTAGTTATCTAATGTTTCGAGGTAAAAAAATTACATACATTGAATTGTTGACCTTGCTTTTAGCTACGATTTATATGTATCAACAAACTTCGACATCAAGTCCATTTTATTTGAGCATTTTGATACTCACCTATGCATTGTTTAGTCTTAAAATCATTAAAAAAGGCTTTATTATTGAAAACTTCTGGTTGAAAAAAATTGCAAATTATGGTTTTATTCTTGCTTTAATCATTACTCTATATTTCTGTTTTTACTCATCTGGAAATCTCTTCCATTTAGTAGACCAGTTTACTCATAATCGATTGCGGTTAAGTGTGGAAGGTTTTCGAAATTTTGGGGTATCCTGGTTAGGGCAACACATTATATTTACAACAATGGACATTTTTGGGAATTTTACTAGTAATTATAATTTTATTGATAGTTCTTTTGTTCAGCTGTTGGTTATTGATGGTTTGATCGTCAGTGCCTTCATGTTGTTTGCTCTTACGAAAGTTATGAAATATTTTGTATCTATTCGAAAAGATATCGTACTTGCCTGTTTAGGAATTATGATTATCCATGGTATGTTTGATCCTCAGATGTTGGTTCTTCGCTATTCTCCATTAATTTTGTTCATTAGTCGATTGTTTATTATGAATTCAGATAATAACATTGAATAAAAAAGAGTTTAGTTCAGTTAAAAAGAAAGATTAAGACGAGTTACATCCCTATGAAAGTGTTAAAAAATTACGCCTATAATCTCTCCTACCAGTTGCTGGTGATTATCTTACCGATTATCACCACCCCTTATGTGACGCGGGTCTTTAGCTCGAATGACTTGGGGACCTATGGCTATTTCAACTCCATTGTCACCTATTTTATCCTTTTGGCGACCTTGGGAGTGGCTAACTATGGAACCAAGGAGATCTCAGGACACCGCAAAGACATCCAAAAGAATTTCTGGGGAATTTATACCCTCCAGTTGGGTGCGACCTTTGTGTCCATCCTACTCTATGTCTTGCTGTGCTGGGTGCTTCCTTCTATGCAAGACCCTGTGGCCTATATCTTAGGGCTCAGTTTGGTTTCAAAGGGACTCGACATCTCCTGGCTCTTTCAGGGATTAGAGGATTTTCGTAAGATTACCGTTCGAAATATCACGGTCAAACTGGTTGGAGTCATCTCCATCTTCTTGTTTGTCAAATCTGCCAATGATCTGTATCTCTATGTATTCTTGCTCACCATCTTTGAGCTTTTAGGTCAGCTCAGCATGTGGCTACCCGCTCGGGAATTCATTGGGAAAGCCCATTTTGATATGGCCTATGCACGGGTGCATTTGAAACCGGTCATTCTGCTCTTTTTACCGCAGATTGCTATTTCCCTCTATGTTACCTTGGATCGGACTATGCTGGGGGCTCTCGCCTCTACAAAGGATGTAGGGATTTATGACCAGGCCTTGAAATTGGTTAATATTTTGCTGACCCTTGTGACGTCTTTAGGAAGTGTCATGCTTCCGCGCGTGGCGAGTCTCTTGGCTTCAGGAGACCACAAGGCTGTCAATAAGATGCACCAAATGTCCTTTTTGATCTATAATTTGGTCATTTTCCCAATCATTGCGGGTATGCTGATCGTCAACGATGACTTTGTTCGATTCTTCTTAGGGAAGGATTTCCAAGATGCTCGCTATGCCATCGCTATCATGATCTTCCGTATGTTCTTCATCGGATGGACCAATATCATGGGGATTCAAATTCTCATCCCGCATGATAAGAACAAAGAGTTTATGCTGTCAACCACGATTCCTGCTATCGTCAGTGTCGGGTTGAATGTGCTCTTCTTACCCCATTTTGGTTTTATCGGTGCAGCCATTGTATCCGTCTTAACAGAATCCTTGGTATGGCTGATTCAATTGTACTATACCCGTCATTACCTCAGGGAAGTTCCAATTATCGGGTCTATGACAAAAATTATTTTTGCCTCTGCTGTGATGTATGGCCTCTTGCTACTTGTAAAACCATTCCTACATTTCACCCCTACTCTGAATGTACTCGTGTATGCGGTGCTTGGTGGGATCATTTATCTGATCGCTATACTCTCTCTGAGAGTGGTAGATGTGAAAGAATTAAAACAACAATTTTTAAATAAACAGTAGAGAGTAGAAAGGAAGGATATGAATTTTTAAGTAAACAAAATCTTTAGAAAAGAATGCTATAGCAGGGATGTTCCCTAAGCAGATATTCTAATCTAGACAGAATGAGCTTTTCTTTAAAAATTCTTTATCAGGTAATTTAATGATAAAAATGAAATTTGACGATCTACTGGTTGGTTTTGTCGTCTCGATTGTGATCTTCTTTAATACAATATCCACTACGATGTTAAATAAGGGCTTTTTGCATGTTGGTGCGAGCTCCCTCTTAGTGGTTGTAGCTCTCTTATTGCTTCGTTTTTTTAATAAAATCTCGATTCCCTATCATTATCTAATCTTGTCTGCCATGTTATTGATGGTAGCTGTTATGGTTTATTTTAAGACAGATAAGTTAAATTTCTTAGTTTATTCTCTCTTAATGATTTTGCTGGTCAATGCGGATAGGAAAGTCATTTTAAAAACTTATGTAGGTGTTGCAGGTACGATTGTCCTTGCAGTATTTCTATTGTCACTGTTAAAGGTTGTTCCAAACTTACAATATAGTCGGGGTGCTGTTATCCGTAATTCATTTGGGTTTATCTATCCAACAGATTTCGCAGCCCATTGTTTCTACCTTTATGTCGCAATCTCCTATTTGCTAAAAGATCGGTATATTGGCTTACGATCTCTGAGTGGCGTTCTTCTAGCTCTCTTTATTATCAAGTTCTGTGACGCTCGTATGAATGCGATCTCGCTTTTGGTTGCTGTCTTGCTCTTTCTCCTCTTTTATTTCACAAAAGAGAAAAAGTTGAAGTTGTATCACTTGTTGCCTTATTCGGTCATCCTTTTTTCAACTGGAATGATCTATTTAACCTATCAGTTTTCTTGGTCATCTCCACTTTATGTTCAAATTAATCAATTTATTACCGGCCGTTTAGCCTTGGGTAAAAATGCTTTTAATTTATATCCTTTGAATTGGTTTGGGACAAGAGGGGTTCAGTTTATTGGATCCGGGGGAAGTACAGAGTCTGTCCTCAATTATAATTATGTTGATTCGTCCTATGTTCAGATGTTATTTACATATGGTATCGTACCGGTTGCTTTATTAGTCGGTATTTATGTCATTGTTTCAAAATATGAATTCAAGAAGGGGCGTTATTTATTTGTTGCGATCTTGTCCCTTATTGCGATTAACTGTATGATTGAAGCATTTTGGTTTGTACCGACTTATAACATCTTTATGTTCACACTTTTTGCGACAGAAGTTGTCAAGAAAAAGCCGAACCCTTCCCTCTCTTATAGCGAGGAAATTGGGGGGATTTGAAAGTCTAATTTATAGCAATGAGTCTATGATACGGCTGAGAGCTTAGATATATTTTAAAATAGAAAAATAATGGAGTCTACTATGTACGATTATCTGATTGTTGGTGCTGGTTTGTCTGGGGCCATTTTCGCACATGAAGCTACAAAACGTGGTAAAAAAGTAAAAGTGATTGACAAGCGTGATCACATCGGTGGCAATATCTACTGCGAGGAGGTTGAAGGAATCAACGTCCATAAGTACGGTGCCCACATTTTCCATACGTCCAACAAAAAAGTGTGGGACTATGTCAACCAGTTTGCTGAATTCAACAACTATATCAACTCACCAGTAGCTAACTACAAGGGCAGTCTTTACAATCTTCCCTTTAACATGAATACTTTTTATGCTATGTGGGGAACCAAGACTCCTCAAGAAGTCAAGGACAAGATTGCCGAGCAGACAGCTGACATGAAAGATGTTGAACCGAAGAACTTGGAAGAACAAGCCATCAAGTTGATCGGCCCAGATATCTACGAAAAGTTGATTAAGGGCTATACAGAAAAACAATGGGGACGTTCTGCCACAGACCTTCCACCCTTTATCATCAAACGTCTTCCGGTTCGTCTGACCTTTGATAATAACTACTTTAATGACCGTTACCAAGGGATTCCAATCGGTGGCTACAACGTCATCATTGAAAACATGTTGGGCGATGTAGAAGTAGAACTTGGTGTTGACTTCTTTGCCAATCGTGAAGAGCTGGAAGCTTCAGCTGAAAAAGTTGTCTTTACAGGGATGATTGACCAGTACTTTGATTACAAACACGGTGAGTTGGAGTACCGTAGTCTTCGTTTTGAACATGAAGTCTTGGATGAGGAAAACCATCAAGGGAATGCCGTGGTCAACTACACAGAGCGTGAGATTCCTTATACTCGGAGCATTGAGCATAAGCATTTCGAGTATGGAACTCAGCCTAAGACAGTCATCACCCGTGAGTACCCAGCTGACTGGAAACATGGGGACGAACCCTACTACCCAATCAACGATGAAAAAAATAACGCCATGTTTGCTAAGTACCAAGAAGAAGCTGAGAAAAACGATAAGGTTATCTTCTGTGGACGTTTGGCAGACTATAAATACTACGACATGCACGTGGTTATGGAGCGTGCTTTAGAAGTCGTTGAGAAAGAATTTACTAAATGACACAAGAAAAAATTGATATCGTTGTTCTCTGGGTAGATGGAAGTGACCCCGAGTTTATCCGTGAGAAACAGGCTGTGATCGGTAATGTTTCTGATTTAAACCAAGAAATCGATGGTGAGCAACGTTATCGTGATTATGGTATTTTTAATTACTGGTTCCGAATGATTGAAAAGCATGCTCCTTGGGTAAATAATGTTTATTTGATTACCAATGGGCAAAAGCCAGACTGGCTGAATTTGGAGCATCCAAAACTCAAGTTGGTCACTCATAAGGAATTTATCCCTAAAGAGTATCTACCTACTTATAATTCAGCGGCTATTGAGCTTAACCTCCATCGGATTGGAGGCTTGTCGGAAAACTATCTCTATTTCAATGATGATATGTACTTAATCAGAGATAGTCAACCTTCAGATTTTTATAAGAATGGGCAACCGAAGCTTTTAGCGGTTTATGATGCTTTGGTTCCTTGGTCACCATTTACGAATACGTATCACAATAATGTTGAATTGATTTATCGCCATTTTCCTAATAAAAAAGCCTTAAAATCTTCACCTTGGAAATTCTTTAATTATCGTTATGGGTCTTTGGTTTTGAAAAACTTGTTACTCTTGCCGTGGGGGCCTACGGGATACGTGAACCAGCATTTACCTGTTCCAATGAAAAAGAGTACTTTGGCACATTTATGGGAAATTGAGGGAGAAACATTAGATAAAACGTCACGAAATCAATTGAGAGACTATGGAGTAGATGTTAATCAATACATCTGTCAGCATTGGCAAATTGAAAGTAATCAGTTTTATCCGATGTCAAAGAATGTTGGAGAGTCGATAGACCTGAATCAAGCGGATCGATTAGAGAGTATCTTTAAAGATAAACATAAAAAACTGCTTTGTGTGAATGATGATGTTGACTTTAAAGAGGAGAATATCATTCGTTTTAAGGAAATCTTGAAAGAACGCTATCCTGAAAAATCAGCTTTTGAAAAATGAGAAATAAGAGATGAAATACTATTTAAAAGAAGAATTTTTACACGATAACAATGTTAAAAATGCCGGTAATAAGGCACGTAATGATGTTGAAGAAATTGTAAAGAGAGAAGGTTATCAAGCCTTGGTTCTTTCAGTTGATAATTGGTACGAGATGAGTACACTTAAAGCACAGCTTCATAAATCTAAGGCTTTCGGTCAGGCCTTGGGTCAACTAAAGCAAGGTGATGAGTTATTGATCCAGTTTCCCATGCTTCACCATAGCTTTTTCTCAACGCATCATGTAAAGAAAGCACAGAAAAAAGGCGTAAAAGTTCATTTTATTATCCACGATTTAGAAGCTCTTCGTTATGTCAATGTTGAGAATTTCCCTTTGAAGCATAAGATTCGCATTCAAATTCAAGAATCGGGTCTTCTTGGCGCAGCTGATGGGATCATTGCCCACAATCCGGTTATGAAATCTGTCTTGGTGGATAAAGGAATTGCGGAAGATAAGATTGTCAGCCTGGGCATTTTCGACTATTTGATTCCAAATTTCCAAGAGAAGAGTGGCCAAACAAAAGACCAGCCGATCATTGTGGCAGGTAATTTGGCCCAGGAAAAAGCTGGTTATCTCTATGGTCTTCCTGCAGAACCTGCCTATAACCTCTATGGTGTTGGTTTTGATGAGAGTAGAGCTTTAGAGAATGAAACTTACTTTGGATCCTTCCTACCGGATGAGCTTACTGCAGCCCTTGAGGGTGGTTTTGGGCTTGTCTGGGATGGGGATAGTGCGGAAACCTGTAGTGGTGTCTTTGGCGAGTACCTTCGCTACAACAACTCGCACAAGGCTTCGCTTTATTTAGCATCGGGTTTCCCGCTGGTGGTGTGGAAACAGTCAGCCTTGTCTCACTTTGTGCTTGAGAAGGGCTGTGGGATTGCAGTGGAGTCTCTTCATGACTTGAAGGAGACAATCGACAATCTTTCAGATGCCGATTACCAAGATTTGGTAGACAATGCCAAGCGTGTTGGTCAGGAAATCCGAGATGGTCACTACTTAAAGATAGCCTTAAAGCATTTATCATAAGATCAAAAGAAGTCGGACAGACTTCTTTTTTTAGTTTTTCAAAAAAATATCACTAATTTTAAAAATTTGCCTTATAAAACTTTTCATCGCTGAAACCGTGTGGTAAAATGATTAACGTATAAAATTTGTATAAAGGGAAGTTTATATGAAAAAGAAAGATCTTATTTTTTATGCCGGAGCGGCAGTCTTGATGGCTGTATCTGCTCAGGGAGTCAGTGCAGATGAGCTGGTTTCAAACGAGGCCGCTACTACTGAAGGCAACCAAGTCCAAGCTGAAAAAGCGCCAGAAGTAGCCGTTGCTGAAAAGTCGGGAGCACCTGTCGCAAACAACTATGCAGCACCAGCAAATGTTACCGAACAGCCTGTAGCACCTGCGAGCAAGGTCGCGGTTTCAGAAAGTGGAACCCCATCTGTAGAGAAAGCTACAGAAGCATCGACTACTGAGAAAGAAGAAACTCCTCTTCCGTCTAATACAGGAAGCACGACCTTCTTTAACACAGGCGCTCACGCTCCAGCTGGTCGCTCAACAGATGTGGCGGTTCAGCCAAAATCATTCGTTGATGTGAGTAGCCACAACGGAGACATTAGTATTGGAGACTACCGTACCCTAGCTAATAAAGGCGTAGGCGGTGTCGTTGTTAAATTGACAGAAGACACTTGGTACAAGAACCCGAATGCGGAGAACCAAATTCGTAATGCACAAGCTGCGGGTCTGCAAGTATCGACCTACCACTTTTCACGCTATACTTCTGAGGAAGCAGCGCGTGCAGAAGCGCGATTCTATATTGCAGAGGCGCAACGCTTGAATATTCCAAAGAACACCCTCATGGTCAATGACTTTGAGGATGCCAAGATGCAGCCAAACATTAACCGCAACACCCAAGCCTGGGCGGACGAAATGCGTAAAAATGGCTACACCAACTTGATGTTCTACACCAGTGCTAGCTGGTTGGATGAAAACAACCTTCGCAAGAAAGGTCCTGTCAACACCGCTCAATTTGGGCTTCAGAATTTCTGGGTTGCCCAATACCCTTCTCCAAAACTGTCTGTAAACGATGCGAAAAGCTTGCGTTACAATGGGAAAGCTGGCGCGTGGCAGTTCACTTCTCAAGCGGAATTGCTTCCAGGGAAACACCTCTTTGACCACAGTGTGGACTATACCGGTCGCTTCACAGCGAACGCAAAACCTGCAGCGGATCCAACAGAAGGCAGCTTAAGTGGGAAGATTGACATTGTCAATAACGATACTATGACGGGCCGCTTTGACGTTGTCATCTCAAATGTTAAGGCGCCAAATGGAGTTCGAACCGTTTCTGTACCGATCTGGTCAGAAACAGGTGGTCAAGATGACCTTGTTTGGTATACAGCCAATCGTCAAGCAAATGGGACCTATACCGTCAATGTAAAAGCAGCGGACCATAAAAACTCAACCGGCCTTTACAATGTCCATCTTTACTATGTTCAGAACAATGGACAAATGACGGGTGTGGGTGGAACAACGACAAATGTTTACATCGGAAAACGACCAGAGGATTTAAAACCAAGTGGCACGCTAACGATTGAGAATAATAATATTGAAACAGGCACGTTTGACGCTGTTATTCGCAATGTTGTTGCACCAAATGGCTTGAAAGAAGTCTTGATCCCAACCTGGTCAGATAAGAATTGGCAAGATGATCTAGTCTGGCATAAAGCAGTTCGTCAAAGTGATGGAAGCTACCGTGCGACTATCAAAGCCTCAGACCATAAAAATGAAGATGGTAAGTACCATGTCCACGTCTACTATGTGGATCAAGCTGACAAACGGAACTACATTACAGAAACTACAACAGAAGTACACCACGTTAAACCAAGTGGCACTGTCACCATTGAGAATAATAATTCAGAGGCAGGAACCTTTGATGCAGTTATTCGCAATGTAGTAGCTCCAAATGGCTTGAAAGAAGTCTTGATCCCAACATGGTCAGACAAGAACTGGCAAGATGATCTAGTATGGCACAAAGCAGTCCTTCAAAGTGATGGAAGTTACCGTGCAACTATCAAAGCCTCAGACCATAAAAATGAAGATGGTAAATACAATGTCCATGTTTATTATGTAGATCAAAATAACCAACGAAACTACATCACAGAAACCACGACAGAAGTGCGTCAAGCCCGTCGTTCTGGTAAAATCCTGACACAAAACAACAACAAGGATACAGGCTGTATCTTATCCACATCTCCGAGCCACAGCGACCCC
>ERZ1699241.224-NODE-224-length-13609-cov-4.994511_pt1 | contig 13609 bp, 10 predicted proteins | sample MGYA00581545_ERZ1699241 | MGnify/ENA primary metagenome ERZ1699241 (study PRJEB42319, sample SAMD00040323) | human oral metagenome | material: saliva | host: Homo sapiens | study: EMG produced TPA metagenomics assembly of PRJDB4115 data set (Metgenomic analysis of... | reverse complement strand
AATTCGATATTTCAGCAACATATAATGGTAAAGCTGTAAAACCAGCGATTGTAATGGCCGATGGTGAATCAGCGAATCCAGGAGAATTAGCCTTATTTACAACTAACGGTACGGGATGGCAACATGTCGGGGAATGGTTAAAAAATAATAACAAAAATACTAGAAACTATGCTCCTCAAAATACAAATGACTATTTGATCCTACAAAACCTAATACTACTGTAAATGTAGATGGAATTAATCTATACGCATACAACTTAACATTGTTACGTAGAGCTACAGCTGTAGGAGAAGAAGGGAAAACGGTAGCGTGGAAATATTATGGTAATCCAGATACAACAACTGGTGGTTTAGGAACTGGTGTATTCGGTCCTAACGTTTCTTCAAACTTGTTTGCAGTCCCAATGGTAATGACACGTGGCGCTTCAGAAGTTGGTTTATATATCGCTTCTTCTGGTAAACAATCAGCAATGCTTGGTTTCTTACCATTAGATGAAGGGGATGCTCCGGATTCATACGGAATTGCAACTCACGCGATGAACCAAGTCAATGGGGTAACCGGCGCAGCTGTTAACCAACCATACTTTGGAGATACTCGCCCAGATATGGATGAAAACTTAGAACGTACAGACTGGAAAGGTGACGATAAGGACGGTACAGGCGATGAAGGTATCGACCAAATCTTACCAACAGACTTAAAAGGCAACACAAACGGAATGATCGCAGTAGATCGGACACGTCCAGGTAACTATACGTTAACAGTACAAGCAAACACTGGTGGAGCTCCTGAAGCTTATGCTTACGGATGGGTTGACTTTAACCAAAATGGTAAATTTGACGAAAACGAACGCTCTGAAAAAGCAACAATCACTAAAGATGGTAATGTAACCTTAAAATTTAACAACGGACCAATCCTAAACGATCTTCAATTAGATAAATTAGGCGTGCGTGTTCGTGTATCTACTTATGCTCCAGATATTGAAAGCCCAACAGGTATGTCAATGTCAGGGGAAGTAGAAGACTTTGAAACACAAGTTATCTTCCCACCAAAAGGAAGCAAGAAAGAAACTGAAGACTTACAAGGTGTAAAACAAACTGCGACAGTAGAATTCACACCTCGTGGTAAACAACGTTACTCAAGAAATGAAGATGCAGTGATTGATGAAACAGTAAAACCATTTATCGTTGACGAACAAGGCAATAAAGTTGCTTTAGACGCTGACGGATTTTATGTAGTACCAGGTGAAGGTAAATACCGCGTAACAGGTTCTGGTAAAGACGTTAAAGTGGAATTCGTTCCAGAAAGTGGTTTTGTTGGAACTGGGAAAGGGATCACAATCCGTCGTTTAGATAACAACGGTGTAGATTCTGGTTGGTATACAAAAGATAATTCTGAAGCTACAATCAGTGACCAAACAAATACAATGGATGGTCGTTATATTCCAACTGTAAAACCTGTAACTCCAGTAGGTGAAAACAAAGAAACAACTGGTAAACAAGGACAACCACAATCTGACACAGTAACATTTAAACAACAATCTGGTGCAGAAGAAAAAATCCCTATGGTTGTGAACGCTGAAAACCCAGCTAAATTCATTGACCCAGCAACTGGTGAACCAACAGATGCGACTGAATTACCAGCGATGAAAGATGGTAAACAAGTAGGTACGTACACAATTGACCCAGCGACTGGTAAAGTGACATTCACACCAAACAAAGACTTCATTGGAACTCCAGATTCAATTACTGTTCAAGCAAAAGATGCTAATGGAACTCCTGCAACTGCGAAATACACACCAACAGTTACTCCAGTAGCACCAACTGCTGAAGATGTAACATCAACTGGTAAACAAGGACAAGAACAAAAAGAAACTCCTAAGTTTACTGAAGGTGACCCAGTAGCACCAATCACAATTAACGCTGATCAACCAGCTAAATTCATTGATCCAGAAACAGGCGAACCAACTGACGCTACAGAATTACCAGCGATGAAAGATGGTAAACAAGTAGGTACTTACAAACTTGATCCATTAACAGGTGAAGTAACATTCACACCAAATAAAGACTTTGTTGGAACTCCAGATGGAATTTCTGTTCAAGCAAAAGATGCAAACGGAACTCCAGCCACTGCGAAATACACACCAACAGTTACTCCAGTAGAACCAACTGCAGAAGATGTAGAGTCAACTGGTAAACAAGGACAAGAACAAAAACAAACACCTAAATTCACTGAAGGTGATCCAGTAGCACCAATCACAATTAACGCTGATCAACCAGCTAAATTCATTGACCCTGAAACTGGCGAACCAACAGATGCGACTGAATTGCCAGCAATGAAAGATGGTAAACAAGTGGGTACTTATACAATCGACCCAGCAACAGGTGAAGTAACGTTCAAACCTAACAAAGACTTTGTTGGAACTCCAGATGGAATCAAAGTTCAAGTAAAAGATGCGAATGGTACACCGGTAACAGGTAAGTACACACCAACAGTTACTCCAGTAACTCCAACTGCAGAGGATGTAGAATCAACTGGAAAACAAGGACAAGAACAAAAACAAACACCTAAATTCACTGAAGGTGATCCAGTAGCACCAATCACAATTAGCGCTGATAACCCAGCTAAATTCATCGATCCTGAAACAGGTGAACCAACAGATGCGACTGAATTACCAGCGATGAAAGATGGTAAACAAGTGGGTACTTATACAATTGACCCAGCAACAGGTGAAGTAACGTTCAAACCTAACAAAGACTTTGTTGGAACTCCAGATGGAATCAAAGTTCAAGCAAAAGATGCAAACGGAACTCCAGCAACTGCGAAATACACACCAACAGTTACTCCAGTAACTCCAACTGCAGAAGATGCAGAAACAACTGATGTTCAAGGTAAGACACAAACAGCGAAACCTAAATTCACTGAAGGTGACTCTGATGTGCCACTTGATGACACAGTACCTGCAACATTCGAAGATGGATCAACTACGAAAGTAATTCCTGGTGTAGGAACATTTACAGTAGCTCCAGACGGAACAATCACATTTGTTCCAGAACCAAACTTTACTGGTGTTGCTCCAGCTGTAACAATTCAACGTGTTGACGTGAACGGTACAGTTGTGAAAGCAAACTATGTTGCAACAGTTACACCAGCTCCTGCTAAACCAGTAGAAGTTGAACCAACTACAACAACACCAGAACCAGCTAAACCACAACAAGAATTACCAAACACTGGTACAAGCGATGAATACGGAGTATTTAGTGCAGCAGCATTAAGTATCCTAGCATCAGTAGGTTTAGTAGCTACATCTCGTAAAAAAGATGAAGAGCAAGAAGCTTAATTTAAAACATTAAGAACAGCATGGGACTAGGGCAACCTAGCCCCATGTTTTTTTAGTAAAATAAATTGTAGAAATGCGTTGAATACGATAAAATTAAGAGATTAAGTCACTCAAATTTGAAAGAATAAAAAGGAAGGAGGTAGCTATGTTTAGTTCGAAAAACACTCAGATGAATGAGCGTAAAAATCGTTCGAAAGTAACGCGTTATGCGATTAAAAAACTCAGCATGGGAACAGCTTCTGTGGCGGTCGCATTAGGCTTTTTATTGGTGCAAGGACAAAGCGTTGTTTTAGCCGATACCGTTGAAACGACTCAAAGTACTACTGAGACTAAAGCAGAGGAAACATCTGAAAAAGTAGAAGCAACCACTGAAGAAGCAACGACTATCTCTGAGCAACAAGCGCCTCGTACTCGTACAAGACGCGAAGCTGTGGACGCTCCAGCAGCAACATCTTCAGTCGGCTCGGATGTTGAAGATGCTACGGCTACTCCTAAAGTTACAAAACCTGGATTTACTAAGGAATTATCGCAAGAAGAATTGCTTAGCCAGGCAAGTTGGATTGATTTTGGTGACGTGACGAACTGGAGTGGAACTACGACTACTTCAACAGGGCAATTAGCCTTACAAGAAGGGTCAACGTATACAAAAGAAATTAGTCCAGGCTATGTCGTGACGGTTCGCGTGAAGTCTCTGAAACCATTTAACGCAACGGAAATCTACAAGAAGAGACTTGAAGCACAAGGAGCAACGGTGGCTGAAAAGAACACTTATGATCCAAACGCGAAAAATGGATATATGAATAGCGCGGAAAGTGCAGACGGAAAACGTGAATATGGCGCAGGGAAAGAAGCGCTAATTGTCGGCGAACCACAAGACGCGTGGAGTGAAATTTATAATTCAGGAATCGATACTGGTGAAAAGAGAACAACGATTACGACGCAATATGAAGGCGGAAATGTCGGAGTTCAATTTGAAATCACTGGAACGTATAAAGGGAAAACGGTCAAACCAACTGTTCTTATGACAGAAGGAGATTCGTCTAATCTAGGGGAGTTGTCTCTCTATACAACTAACGGAACAGGCTGGCAGCATTTTGCAGAATGGTATAAATACGATAGCCCTTATACGCTGAATTATTTCCCACAAGATACAAAAGACTTATTCGATCCGAATAAAAAAGTCATTGGATTCAGGCCACTACCGATTAACGGGGTGAACTACCACAGTGGAGAGTTGGCGGCGATTCGTGAGGCTACACAAGTTGGCCCAGATAAGAAACCTGTCGCGTGGAAATACTACGGAAGTCCTGACCAGAAAACAGGCGGACTTGGGACGGGTGTATTTGGACCGAACCTTTCTGCCGGAATGGTGGCTGTACCGATTGTCATGACGCAAGGAGCTACAGAAGTGAGTCTGTATATGGCTTCGGCAAGTAAGCAGTCTGCCATGATTGGATTCTTACCATTTGACGAAAGTGATGCTCCGGAAAGTTACGGAAAAGCGACGCATAGTATTAACCAAGTTCACAATGTGACAGGGGAAGATGTGAAGCAACCGTACCTAGGAGATACACGTCCAGATGTCGACGAAAATGTGGACCGTACAAACTGGAAAAGTGACGATGCTGAAGGGTCTGCGGATGAAGGCATTGACCAAATCTTGCCAGAGAACCTTAAAGGGAAAACGAACGGTATTTTAGTGTTAGACCGTACAAACACAGGCGATTTAACCTTGTCCGTTGAGGCCCATACAGGTGGAGCGGACGAAGCAACACTTTACGGTTGGGTAGACTTTAACGGAAATGGAACATTTGACGAAGATGAACGCTCTGAAAAATTAACGATTAATGCAGACGGCACAGCTACTCTTGTCTTTAAGGATGCTTTCAAAAAAGTGAACGTTTCGCTGAGTGAGCTTGGTGCACGTGTGCGAATCGCAAAAGACGCGACTCAAATTGAGAAGCCAACAGGAATGGCCTTGTCAGGTGAAGTGGAAGATTTCGAAGTACATTTAACATTCTTACCAAAAGGAAGTAAGACCGAAACGGATGGACTACAAGGAATTCCACAAACGGGAACGGTGGTCTTCACACCAAGCGGGAAACAACGCTATTCACTAACAGACGATGCGGTTATCGAAGAAACAATCGAACCGGTAATCATCGATGAGACGGGTGCCAAAGTGACGCTTGACGCTGAAGGGTACTATGTCGTAGCTGGCGAAGGGAAATATAAAGTCACGGGAGCAGGAAAAGATGTGACCGTCGAATTTATTCCAGAAGCTGGATTTGTCGGAACGGGCAAAGGAATCACGATTCGTCGAACGGACGATAACGGAAATGATACTGGATGGACACCAGTGAGCGCGAACGAGAAAATCGTCAGCGACCAAACAAATACAATGGATGGACGCTATATTCCAACGGTTGTCCCAATGTCCAAAGAACTCACTAGTACAAAAGTACAAGGGCTCGTTCATGAGGAAACACCGAAGTTCGAAGGCAAAGACGGAGCTGTTACACCGTCAAGCGAGAAGCCAATGGTCTTAGTTGATCCAAAGACTGGCAAGGCGCTTGGTGCGAGTGCTCCAGCGATGAAAGATGGAAAAGATGTTGGAACGTACACGGTAGATGAAACGACTGGGAAAGTCACGTTCACACCGAATAAAGACTTCACAGGAACAGCAGACCCAATCGTTGTTCAGGTGATTGAAAAAGCAACAGGAAAAGCAATTGCTGGCTTGAAATATACGCCGACTGTTACGCCAGTCACTCCAACAGGAGAAGACGTAACAACGACTGGTAAACAAGGTAAAGTACAAACTGGAACACCGAAGTTTACAGAAGGCGATTCAGAAGTACCGTTGAAAGTAGACGCAGACCAACCAGCGAAGTTCGTGGTGAATGGTAATGCGGTAGACGATACTACTATTGACGCAACGAAAGATGGCGCGAAAGTTGGAACGTATACGCTTGACCCACTAACAGGTGAAGTAACATTTACGCCAAATAAAGATTTTGTAGGGACGCCAGATGCGGTGACCGTTCAAGTCAAAGACGAGAATGGCACTAGTGTAACGGCGAAGTACACACCAACTGTAACGGCAGTGACACCAACGGGAGAAGAAGCGACTTCGACTGGTAAACAAGGGAAAGTCCAAACAGGAACACCGAAGTTTACTGAGGGAGATGCGGAAGTTTCGTTGAAAGTAGACGCAGACCAACCAGCGAAATTTATCGTCAATGGAACTGCAGTAGAAGACACAACGATTGACGCTATGAAAGATGGCGCAAAAGTTGGTACTTATACGATTAATCCATTAACAGGCGAAGTTACGTTCACACCAAATAAAGATTTCGTAGGTACACCGGATGCGGCTATCATTCAAGTCAAAGACGAGAATGGAACTAGCGCAACGGCGAAGTATACGCCAAATGTGACGGCAGTAACGCCAACCGGAGAAGACGTAACTTCAACGGACGTTCAAGGGAAGACACAAACTGCTAAGCCAACCTTTACAGAAGGCGACGCGGAAGTACCGCTAGATGATAGCGTACCGGCTACCTTTGAAGATGGAATGACTGAGAAAGTCATTACAGGTGTTGGAACATTTACCGTAGCAGCGGACGGAACGATTACCTTTGTTCCAGAAGCAAGCTTTACAGGAGAAGCTCCAGCGGTCACAATCCAACGAGTGGATATGAATGGGACCGTTGCAAAAGCAAGCTATACAGCAACAGTGATGCCGGCTCCAGTAGATCCCGTTAAACCTGAGGAACCGACGAAGCCTGAAAATCCTGCGCAACCTGAGGAACCAGCTGAACCAGCTAAACCAGCTGAACCTGATAAGCCAATGGGGACAGAACCAGAAGCTCACATGCAAACGGTTGTAGCACCAGCTGTTGAAAAAACAACTCAAACAGAATTACCAAATACGGGGACAACGGATGAGTTTGCAATCTTCAATGCAGCAGCTCTTAGCATTTTAGCTTCATTAGGCCTTGTTGCGACTTCTCGTAAAAAAGAAGAGCAGGAAGCATAACCGATAAAAACACAAAGCGTGAGATTAGAATTCCTAGTGTCACGCTTTTTTTGGCGTTGCAAAACTTTCATTATGAGAGTAGACTAGAAAGGTACACACTGAAAAGGAGTGATTTGAATGAAGAAAATCGAACAAAAAGATTTATTCGAGTTGAAAAATATAGGGCAACCTGTTGTGGCAGGAGATGCTTTCTTTTTTACAGAAACAGAAATGAATGAAAAGAAAAATACGTACGAGACAGCCATCTATAAGTACACCGCTGACGGCAACGTAGCGTATGGAGACGAAGGGACAGTGAATTCATCGCTGAAAGTCTCTCCAGATGGGAAATGGATTAGCTTCATCAGCAATGCAGGGGAAGAAAAGACACCTCAACTAAAAATCCAATCAGTTCATGGCGGGAAAGCCATCGCCTTAACAGAAGAGAAAAAAGGCGTGTCTAGCTATGTTTGGGCAAAAGATAGTCAGTCAATTGTCTTCCAAACAACAAAACCAGAGGAAGAAGAGAAGAAAGAAGAGTTCCCTCAACCAATCGTCGTTGAAAAAACAACGTATCGTTTTGACGGAGGAACATTCTTACCAAACGACGAAGTGACACAAATCAAAAAAGTGGACGTTGCTACAAAAGAAGTAACAACACTATTCGAATCAAAAGAATCCATCGGACTTCGCGATGTATTACATAACGAAACAACACTTGTAGTGGACCGCGATTTATCAAACGTTCGCTGGACATTAGACAGTGCAGAAGCGTGCTACGTGGATGTGACAACAGGCGACATTCATCCGATTCTTGAAGCTGGAACAGACGAGTCTTATCGCTATGTGTTAGAGGCAAAAGACGGCGCAGTCCTACAATATAGTTCAGGGAAGCATGGATTTGTAACGCAAGCGGACTTAATCGTGAACTTCGACAGCAAACCAGATGCAGAAGGTCATATTTTAAACTTAACAGCGGACCTCGATGTGGAATGGGGCGACTGGCTCGTGGCGGATTTCCAACAAGCCGTGACAGGAGTTGAGCCACAATGGTTTGACGAAGAAAGCTTCTTAGCGTGCGCAAGCGTAGAAGGCAAAACGGTTCTTTACCGTTTGTATTTAGACGGACGAGTGGAAAAAATCTTCGATGAACTCTTACACCTCACAGGAGCAACAATCATCTCTGAAGACGAGCTATTCATCACATATTCAACAACAACTGTACCTAGCGTACTAGCGCGCTTAAACTTAACAACAGGAGAAATCACAGACCTTTATAATCCAAACGAAGCGTACTTAGCTGAGCACATCGTTACAACGCCTGAACGTTTCACTTATAAAGGATACGACAACTGGGACATCCACGGATGGTATATGCCACCAGTAGAAAAAGCAGACAAGCATGCGGCAATTCTCTATGTTCACGGTGGACCACAAGTGGCTTACGGCGAAAGCTTCTTCCATGAAATGCAAGCACTCGCTGCAAAAGGCTACGGCGTGATTATGATTAACCCTCGCGGAAGTAACACATACGGACAAGACTTCGTGAAGAGTATTCTTGGCGACTACGGGAACCATGATTTCGACGACTTAATGATGGGGGTAGACTACATCTTAGAAACACACCCTGAAGTCGACGCGGACCAATTATACGTTGCCGGAGGAAGCTACGGCGGATTCATGACGAACTGGATCGTAACGCATACCGACCGTTTCCGTGCAGCCGTTACACAACGTTCAATCAGCAACTGGATTAGCTTCTACGGTACAAGCGACATCGGCCCATTCTTCGTGGAAAAACAATTGTTTGATGACATTAACAACCCAGAACGTTTATGGGAAATGTCACCAGTCGCGCATGCGAAAAACGCGAAGACGCCATTACTTGTCTTACACGGACAAAGTGACTTACGTTGCCCACAAGAACAAGGGGAGCAAATGTACATGGCCATGCGTAAAAACAATGTGCCCACAAAAATGATTCTATTCCCTCAGTCTAGCCACGGACTATCTCGTCAAGGATTACCAAACCTTCGTCAAGCCCGTCTAAAAGCTATTATAGACTGGTTTGAGGAGTATTCAAAATAGGAAGTATACAGAAGAATAATTCACTCAAAATAGAGTAGATTTGTTGACGAATTTAAGGGAATACTGTAATCTACTAAAAGGAAAAAATTAATAGTTACCTGTAAAGGGATATGTGTTGACAGATTCTCTATTATTTGGTAGACTATTGGAGTTGAGAAAACAAGCAGAAGCATCCCGCTTCTCGCCTAAGTTGACACTGGTCCTTGGGCTGATAGGAAATGTTCAAGTTTTAAAAAGACATTGGCAGCGGGAGTATTCTATTACTTCCGTTGCTTTTTTGCTTTTTTTCTCTCAAAAATTCTTGGAGGTGAATATCATAGCAAAAGATATGATGGTCAATGATGGAATTCGCGCTCGTGAGTTACGTGTTATTGACAATAACGGTGAACAAATTGGTGTTCAAACGAAAAACGATGCTTTACGTTTAGCAGAACAAGCTGGACTTGATCTAGTATTAGTTTCGCCAAACGCAAAACCGCCAGTTGCCAGAATCATGGATTATGGTAAGTATCGCTTTGAACAACAGAAAAAAGAACGAGAAGCTCGCAAAAACCAAAAAGTCATCAATATCAAAGAAGTGCGTCTAAGCCCTACAATTGATGAGAACGACTTTAATACGAAGTTAAAAGCGGCGATCAAGTTCCTTGAAAAAGGTGATAAAGTCAAAGCAAGCATTCGCTTCAAAGGTCGTGCCATTACTCATAAAGAGATTGGTCAAAAAGTTCTCGAGCGTTTAGCAGAACAAGTTTCTGAAATCGCAACAGTTGAACAAAAGGCTAAAATGGACGGACGAAGCATGTTCTTGATGTTAGCACCTAAGAATGATAAGTAAAAAAGTAACAGGAGGAAAGTCTCATGCCAAAACAAAAAACACACCGTGGTTCAGCTAAACGTTTCAAACGTACAGGTGGTGGAGGATTAAAACGTTCTCAAGCCTTCACAAGCCACCGTTTCCATGGCAAAACTAAAAAACAACGTCGTCACTTGCGTAAACAAACAATGGTTCACGCTACTGACATCAAACGTATTAAACAACAATTAAGTCAAATGCGTTAATTCAGCACGCAAACTATTACATTTTCAAGCCAGTCGCAAGAGACTGATAGACCAAGGAGGAATTAATTATGCCACGTGTTAAAGGTGGAACAGTTACTCGTCGTCGTCGTAACCGCGTTTTAAAATTAGCAAAAGGTTACTACGGAGCGAAATCAAAATTATTTAAAACAGCTAAACAAGCAGTCATGAAATCATATATGTATGCTTACCGTGACCGTCGTCAAAAGAAACGTGACTTCCGTAAATTATGGATCGCACGTATCAATGCGGCAGCTCGTTTAAACGGATTAAGCTACAGCAAATTAATGCACGGCTTAAAATTAGCTGGTATCGAAATGAACCGCAAAATGTTAGCTGACTTAGCAGTTAACGATGCAGCTGCTTTCACAGTATTAGCAGACAAAGCTAAAGAAGCATTAGCAAAATAATTTTATTTTCTAGATAATAGATCCACATTTGAGCCCCGTTAAACTCAATGTGAAGAATACCAAGAAAGAAATTGGAGGAAACAATCGTGCGTACAACATACATGGCTAAAGCTAGCACTACAGAACGTAACTGGGTTGTTATCGACGCTACTGATGTGCCATTAGGACGTCTTTCAGCTGTTGCAGCAAGCATTTTACGTGGAAAAAACAAACCAACATTTACACCTAACGTTGATACAGGTGATTTCGTAATCATCATCAACGCTGACAAAGTTGCCTTAACAGGTAAAAAAGCAACTGATAAAGTTTACTATCACCACTCAAACCACCCTGGTGGATTGACAGCTCGTACAGCTGGTGAATTACGTGCTAACAACTCTCGTAAATTAGTTGAATTATCAATCAAAGGCATGTTACCTAAGAACTCATTAGGTCGTCGTCAATTTACTAAATTACATGTTTACGGTGGAGCTGAACATCCACATGCTGCACAACAACCAGTAGCAGTAGACATCCAATCACTAATCTAAGGAGGAAAAAGCATTGGCTCAAGCACAATACCGCGGCACTGGACGCCGTAAAAACTCAACTGCCCGTGTTATCTTAGTACCAGGGACAGGAAACATTACAATTAACAAAAAATCAATCGAAGAATACATCCCATTTGCTTACTTACACGAAGTAATCAAACAACCTTTAAACTTAACTGAAACATTAGGTTCATACGACGTTTTAGTTAACGTTAACGGTGGTGGATTCACAGGTCAATCAGGAGCTATCCGTCACGGAATCGCTCGTGCATTATTAACAGTTGACCCTGACTTCCGTGGAGTGTTAAAAGCTGCTGGCTTATTAACACGTGACCCACGTATGAAAGAACGTAAAAAACCAGGCTTGAAAAAAGCTCGTAAAGCATCACAATTTAGTAAACGTTAAAACTTATTTAAACTTATTGAAAGCATTTCGTATCAAAAATACGGGATGCTTTTTCTGTTCACCCCAAATTTTTGTAACTAGGTGATACTTGAAATTAATACAAATTTGGTTGTTTTTGATAAATCTAAGCAACACTAAATGATGAAGTGAAAGGGGATGAATCTTTGATAGTATTCATTTATTGTGAAATATGATATATTTATTAATTAGATGGATGAATACTTCTAGAGTTAAATATAGCATAATAGGGACAGACTTTTTGGTTTATTTTTGTTTGTAGTCGGATTATGAAAGAATATCCAATATTATGCGATAAGATAGAATGTTACAAAAAAGAAAGGGGATGCAATCCGATGAAGAAAGACAGATTAATTGTATTGACAGATGCTGTTCTAGCAATTATTATGACCATCTTGATTTTAGAGTTAGAAAAACCAACAACACCAAGTCTTGAAGCTTTTTGGGATTTACGGCAAAATTTCTTTGCTTGTTTTCTTTCCTTTTTCTGGTTGGGATCGTTATGGATGGCACTAAACACATTATGGGAAAAGGTTGAGAAAATTTCCTCAGAAATTATTTGGTGGAATTTGTTTCTACTCTTGGAGCGGCAGGAGTTCTCTTTGGAGAATTTCATGCCATCCAAGATACCAGTCTGAATGATGTGGTGGACCGGATCTATATAAATGTCAAGGATTTACCGTTTCAGTCCTTGGGAGCTTTAGCTAATATCCTGTCTGATGTTAAGAAGGGACTGATTCAAGACAGTCATATCTGGTCTTTCTTCCAGTCATTTTTCAAACAATATCAGTTGATAATCAGCTTAAATCAGATCTATCAGTTTGTCTATCTTTCTCTGATGGAGATCATGTCCTATCTTCACTTTGATTATTGGAAAAAAACGGCTCGGTCAGGAGCTAGTATGAATAAGGAGAACAAATGAAACGTTTAAAAATGTTATGGCATATTATGCAGGTTACGGGTTTTACTCGGTTTGCTCTGAGTTTTGTGACCTTTGTTTTTGGGTCAGGAGGCGTGCTTTTCCTAGTTGAACCTGCTATCACAAATTACGGAGACGGTCTTTGGTATGCTTTTGTGACTTCGACGACTGTCGGCTACGGGGATCTCCTAGCTGTGACCTTGATTGGAAGGATTACCAGTGTCTTCTTGACGATTTATGGGCTCATATTTTTTGGCTGTTTATCAGCTGTTATTTTTAATTATTATACCAATTTAAATAAGGAAAGAGGAGAGGACAAATGACTGCCAATTATTCAACACGGGAATACCGTGAGAAATTATACGATGACCTTCATGTTCGATTGAGAGATACAGCGATTTTGATGTGTGCAATTTTTATTGCCTCTATCGGTCTAAATATGAATTCAACAGCTGTTATTATTGGAGCCATGTTAATTTCACCTCTCATGACACCGATTGTTGGACTGGGATTCGGTTTAGCTATTTTTGATACGCGTTTAATCAAGCAATCTCTAGAGGTTTTATTGACTCAAGTGTTGGTCAGTTTGCTTGTCTCGACTCTGTATTTCTGGATTTCTCCCTTGTCTTATGCAAGTAGCGAGTTGATCGCACGAACCTCTCCAACCATTTGGGATGTTCTCATTGCTATTGCTGGTGGGATTGCTGGTGTGATCGGTTCAAGGAAAAAAGAAGCAAACAATATCGTGCCAGGAGTAGCCATTGCTACAGCTCTGATGCCGCCTATCTGTACTGCTGGCTATGGTT
>ERZ1699241.204-NODE-204-length-14246-cov-4.193711_pt1 | contig 14246 bp, 7 predicted proteins | sample MGYA00581545_ERZ1699241 | MGnify/ENA primary metagenome ERZ1699241 (study PRJEB42319, sample SAMD00040323) | human oral metagenome | material: saliva | host: Homo sapiens | study: EMG produced TPA metagenomics assembly of PRJDB4115 data set (Metgenomic analysis of... | reverse complement strand
GTCCGTGGTATTCCTGTATATTTTCCATGGCAGCAACATCACGGCTATCCTCCAGAACCAGAATCGTAGACTGGTCACGGCTAGGATCGGTACAGATAGAACAAGGATCATCATCTGTCAAGCGTCCACAAATAGAGCAATAGGTCAATTCTCGCTTGGCTGCAAGAAGATTTTTGGCAAATTCATTGACATCGTCATCCGACATCCCAATGGTATAAAAGGCCAGTCGGGTCGCTGTCTTAATCCCGATACCTGGAAGTTTAGAATAACTGTCAATCAGCTTAGCTATAGGTGTTGGGTAAAGCATGGCTTCCTTTCTAGTTCATTGGATGGTGTTGGTTGTATAGATTGATAATATCGCGGGCAATCGAAGGTCCGATTGTATTGCTTAGATTGGTGTTATGTGGGAAAACAACCGCAACTGCAATCTGAGGGTTATCTGATGGGGCATAGGCAACCGCATTGGTATTGGTGGCCTTTTTACCATCAGCTACATAACTTTCGGCTGTACCTGTCTTACCACTGATGGAGACCGTTGCCCCATCTAAAAGGGGACGCCCTGTCGTAAGTGCACTAGTCCCATGTGACACCTGGTAAAAACCTTGTTGAAGGATGGACATGTCTGATTCAGAAATATTGATTTTATTCATTTCTGTGCTGTCAGTTTGCTTAATGAGTTCTCCCAGACCACCTTGCTCATTATTGTCATAAATTCCTTCAACAATCCGTGGGGCCAAGCGAACCCCATTATTAGCAATGGTCGCCACATATTGAGCCAACTGCATCGGTGTATAGTTATCAAACTGACCAAATGCATTGTACAGATAATTAGCTAAATCAAATTCTTTAGGGATAAATCCTGTTGATTCCTCGGGCAAGTCAATACCTGTAGAAGCACCCAAACCATACTCACTAAAAGTCGCGCGTAGTTTTCCCATGGCAGACTCAAGTTGGTTGGTTTTGACTGTCATATTTGGTTGATAGGTCTGACCCATCATTCCTAGCGCAGTTTGAACCATGTAGGTATTAGATGAATATTCTAGAGCCTCAACGGCTGTAACCGGAAAGGAACCGTAATAAGGGGTATACCAGGAATTGATAGGGGCAGAACCTTGGAAGACGATTGGTTGGTCTGTCAAGGTTTGGTTACCTGACAAGACCCCATTTTCCCAACCAGAACTGATGGTTGCCGCCTTAACGACAGACCCTGGTACAAAAACATTGGTCACTGTTCCTAGTGAGTCTGGTGTCAAGTCTCCTGTTTCTAGATTGTGTTTAATTCCTGACATTGCCAATACAGCACCTGTCTTAGGATTAAGGGCTACTGCATAAACACCTTCTGAGTATTTAGCACCACCATTTGCAAGTTCAGAATTAAAATAATTCTTTAAGAGGCTGTCTACGCTATCTTGGAAGGCCAAATCAATGGTTAATTTGATGTTTTTTCCCTTGCTACCTTCTTCTATATTCTCTACGCTCTCCATGTCTCCATGCTTGTCCAAATGGATTTCCTTGACGGTCCGTTTCCCTTGCAAGACTTCTTCGTATTGTTTTTCAAGATAGGAAGTCCCGACGCGATCATTGAGCGAATAACCTTTTTTCAAATAAGCGTCTACTTCTTCTGCTGGAAGACCTGATTTTTCACTAGAAACAGTTCCGACAATAGATGAAAGAGAAGTTTCTAAGACCTTTCGATCCCATGAGGTAGAGATAGAAATACCTGGCAATTCCTTTGAAGCAGAAGCAATTACAGCTACCTGTGTATCACTCAAAGGATCTGTTTGAATATTTCCTGTAGCAAAATTTCCAACTGAATTGAGCTGGCTAAAGAGATAGATGGCCTTCTTTTCATCCTCGGAATAGTCCATCTGATTAGCTGCAATACTATTAGCAGCGTTGTTATAGAGTTCAGATTCAGAAAGTTGATTGCCATCTGAATCATACCGTTTATCTTTTGGAAGAGCTTCAACTGTCTTCTTATAAACTTCAGCATCAGCCAAGTAGTAATCAGCCATTTGACGGTCCGTCAACTCTGGAGAGGTGACTGTGACATAGGTCAACAATTTTTTAGAAATATCCTTCAAATCAGCCGCAGTCATCTTGTTGCTTCGTGTAAAGGAAACAACTTGCTTAACGGTGTTTTGGACTAAAGGTTTTCCTGTTGCGTCATAAATTTCTCCACGAGCGGAACCCATGGTTACTCGAGTTTGGCTAGCAGAAGCGAGTTTGTTTTCATAAAAATCCTTATGAAGAACTTGCATATAAAGCAAACGACCAATAATTGCTAAAAAGAGCAAAATGACGATTGCAAATAACAAATTAAGCCGTATCGGTATCGAGTGGCTATTGAATTTTCTCATACACATCAATCTCATTTCTAATCAAAATCACACTCTTCATTGTACCATAATTTAGGTAGAAAATTATGGAAAAAGAAAAGACTTTTCCTTTTTGGCCCAAAAATTATTTTCTATGATATAATGGAGGTAAGCGCTATTTTATTTGTTAGATTTGCCAAAGTAATTTTGGCAAATAGCTATAAAAGGAGTTCCATGAATAAGCAAGATATCTCTACGATTATCGACCTTCACTTTGAAGAGATGACCGATTTAGAGCAAGAAATTGCCCGCTATTTTCTGCAGGCAGATACCATAAATGATGACTTATCCTCTCAACAAGTCACGCAAAAACTTCATATTTCCCAGGCAGCGCTCACTCGTTTTGCCAAGAAGTGTGGTTTTAAGGGCTATCGAGAATTCATCTTCAAATATCAGCAACAAAAAGACACTCTTTCTGCTCCTCAACAGGATATGAATCCTTTGACTCAACGAGTTCTCAGAAGTTATGCAAATGTGCGAGAAATTTCTCAAGGGTTGATTGACGATGAGCAATTGGAACGTGTAGCTCAGATGATTGAGCAATCAGAACGCGTGTATTTTTTCGGAACTGGGAGTTCTGGTCTAGTCGCACGTGAGATGAAGCTACGTTTTATGAGATTGGGTGTCGTCTGTGAAGCCTTAACAGATCCAGACGGTTTTGCCTGGACGACTAGCATTATTGATGAAAAATGTTTGGTGTTTGGTTTTTCTCTCTCAGGAACAACACCATCTATCATCGATAGCCTATTAGATGCCCAGGATATGGGAGCTAAGACAGTTCTATTTACAAGTGCACCGAATAAGGATACCCAAGCATTTACAGAAACAGTATTAGTCGCAAGTCAAAACCAAGCCTCATATATCCAACGAATCTCTGCTCAGCTTCCAATGCTGATTATCATTGATTTACTCTATGCTTATTTCCTAGAGATTGATCGCGAAAGTAAAGAAAAAATCTTTAATAGCTACTGGGAAAATAATCGATTAAATGGTTATCGCAGAAACACAAGAAATAGAAAGCCCTGAAATTGGAAACCATTCAGGGTTTTCTGTTTAAAATATTTTTCCCCACAAAAAGGAGCCCACAATGGGACTCCTTTTTTAGTGGTTCAAGATACTTCCTTTGACGTTCTCTATTCTAGTCCTTCATATCTTTTTTGAAGAAGAATAGCATCATTCCTGAAACAAGAGTGAGGGCAGGCAAGAGAGTTGAACTTACTTCTTCTCCTGTTGCTGGTAACTGTTTGCTTGTAGAATCTGCTACAGTTCCCTTAGCCTCTGCTAAAGGCTTGTCTTCTCCCATTGGCTGTGGTGCAGGAGTTTCTACATTTGTTGGTGCACTTGGTTGAGCTGCATCCTTGTATACTACCGCATAGACACCTAGGTGTGGAGCTACAAATTCAAGTGCTGAACCCTTCTGTTCAAACTTCACTTCCTGCAATTCTTGATTTGCATTCATAGCATAGACATTGGCTACATCAGACGCCACAGCAACTTGAACAAGGGCTGCACCTTTCAATTGAACAAGTTCTCCTTTCTCATTCTTCAATTGAATTTGATAAGCATCGAAACGGCGACCTTCCAAGACCTGGTTAGCAACCTTATCGACCTCTAGAACAGAACCACCATTGAGGTCCCCTTCTCGAGCAATCAGTTTCAAGTTTGTTGATGAATCTTTCAAGACCTTCAATGTGCTATCAGTTGATGGACTTTCTTCCTTAGTTCCAACTTCGACGATGCGGTCTTGGGCTTCCTCACGTTCAACCTTAACAACCTTACGGTTGTCACCATCGACTTCTACATAAGTCGTTACTTGTCCGTCTTTTCCTTCAGAAACAACTTGTTCCTTACCTTTAGCTAAATCAGCATTCTCACGGCGAACAGTCTTGAAGGCGATTGGTTCTTTCTCTACTTTTAGATTTGGTAGATTAAAGTCCAAATTCATAACGCCTTCTGTCGGCATAGCAGTTCCTTCTTGAGTACCTACTTCAACGATGCGGTCTTGAGCTTCCTCACGTTCAACCTTAACAACCTTACGATCGCTGCCGTCAACTTCTACATAGGTCGTTACTTGTCCGTCTTTTCCTTCAGAAACGACTTGTTCCTTACCTTTAGCTAAGAGAGAATTTTCACGACGAATAGTGTTGAAGGCAATCGGCTCTGTCGTTACTTCAAGGCTTGGTTGAGTTACACTCAATTCTTTAACACCTTCAGCTGGAAGATTTGAATGTTTCACTTCCTCTTCTGGCTTACTTGGTTCCTCTGGCTGTGCTGGTTCTTCTGGTTTGCTTGGCTCTTCTGGTTTACTTGGCTCCTCTGGTCTTGCAGGCTCTTCTGGTTTACTTGGCTCTTCTGGAGCTGGTTCCTCTTTTGGTGTCGCCTGAAGATTGTTGATAGATGTCAGAGCGTCTTGCAAGGCCTTATCTACTGCATCCTGAGTTTTGGCTTCTTCAATAGCAGCTAAGGCTTGTTCTGCTAGTTCAACTAGTTTCTTCTTAGCTTCCTTGTCATCACCCAACTCAGCTGTTTTACTTTTAATGGCTTCGGACAAGCTTGCCATAGCTTTATCGTAGTCAAGCTTAGGCTCTACTGGTTTGCTTGGTACCTCTGGCTGTGTTGGTTCTTCTGGTTTTGCTGGCTCTTCTGGTTGTGTTGGTTTTTCTGGAGCTGGCTCCTCTTTTGGAGTTGCTTGAAGCTCATTGATAGATGCCAAAGCTGCTTGCAAGGCCTTATCTACTGCATCCTGAGTCTTAGCTTCTTGGATAGTTGCAAGAGCTTGTTCTCCAAGTTCAACGAGTTTTTCCTGAGCAGCTACATCATCGGCAAGTTCTGTTGCTTTTTTCTCGATAGCTTCAGTCAAATCTGCAATTGCCTTATGGTAGTCAACTTTAGACTCTTCTGGTTTTGATGGTTCCTCTGGCTGTGCTGGTTCTTCTGGAGCTGGCTCCTCTTTCGGAGTCGCCTGAAGACTGTTGATAGATGCCAAAGCTGCTTGCAAGGCCTTATCTACTGCATCCTGAGTCTTAGCTTCTTGGATGGCTGTCAAGGCTTGCTCTGTTAATGCAACTAGCTTCTTCTTAGCTTCCTTGTCATCACCGAGCTCAGCTGTTTTTCTTTCAATCGCTTCGGTCAGACTTGCCATAGCCTTGTCATAGTTTGGTTCTTCTGGCTGTTTTGGTTCTTCTGGAGCCGGATCCTCTTTCGGAGTCGCCTGAAGACTGTTGATAGATGCCAAAGCTGCTTGCAAGGCCTTATCTACTGCATCCTGAGTCTTAGCTTCTTGGATGGCTGCCAAGGCTTGCTCTGTTAGTGCGACTAGCTTCTTCTTAGCTTCCTTGTCATCACCGAGTTCAGCTGTTTTTCTTTCAATCGCTTCGGTCAGACTTGCCATAGCCTTGTCATAGTTTGGTTCTTCTGGCTGTTCTGGTGTTGGCGTATCATCTGTGCCATAATTTTCTTCCTTATCAAGGATCGTTTGCAAAGCTGTTGCTGTTTTCAGAACTTCTTGTGCATTGGCATCACTTGCTGAAAGTTGCTCAGATAATTTATCCAAGTTTGACTTGAAGGCTTGACGTGCCTCTGGAGTATTCTTCAAGCTTGTCTGGTCAAACTTAACCAACTCATCCTTCCAGCTCTTCATGGCTTGGATTAACTCTGCTTTGGTATAAAGAGCACTACCTTCACCATGAGTGATGAACTGGTCAACTTGGATACCAATATTTCTCGTAGTATCATTACGTTTTGGATCCAATTGCAAGGTTACAGCATGCCAACCTTCTTCGAGTCCAGTCAAACGAACGAGAGTCTGACCACCTTGACGAGTAGTAGCTGTACCACTGAAGTATTTCTTACCATTGTATTCAGACGCATTCCCTAAGCCATCTTGATACTCAAGTTCTTTACCATCTAGAGTAACCTTGTAGATACCATGTCCAGGATCAACAAAACCTTTGATTTCAAGACCTGTTCCGTAGAAGTAGGCTGTTACACTAGCATTTTTCTTTTGCTCGTCATTCAATCGACCGAATGATGCCCAAGACTCAGTGTTTTGGTATTTACCTGATGAATTGGTTTCATGGTGCCAACCTGGGCTATAGTCAAGCTGAGTTGCTTGATCGTCATAGCTTGTCTGGTCTTTTTGGAGTAGTTCTGCCTTCATCACTTGAATCGTAGCTTCTGAAGCAAAACCAAGGAGGGCATTATCAGAAACGCTAGTCATTTTCACTTTGAAGTCAAAGATTGAATCAGCTTGCTCTGTAAAGTCAATCGTTGGAATCGTGATTGTTTTCTCAGTTTCACCATCTTGGAAAGTCAAGTCAGCTGTTGTGTCCTTGTACACTTTACCATGAACCCCTGTTCCTGGTTCTGTTACAACATGGACTGTTGCTGTTCCTTTGCTACCACCAACACGCTTAATGGTTACAGTAACCGGTTGACCTTTTTGAACTTCATAAGTTGTTTCTTTCATCTCAAACATACCTTTGCCGGCATTGTTAAGAGTGTAGATACCTTCAGTCGCAATAGGTTTACCAGTCTTGTTAACAAGTTTGATGGTATGTTCACCTGGAGCCAAATCATCTGTTTCATAAACCATCTGGCTACGTTTACGAGATGCATTATTGGTTTGCACGTCTGCAACCTTCTGACCATCTACGTAAACTGACATTTCACCGTGGTTTGGATCCACTGTAGATACTACATATGCTTTTGTTCCAGTGAAGCGGTAGGTTACACTTGCATCTTTTTGGTTTGTCCACATAGATGTTCCGCGGATACCTTCAGATTCGTCATACCAAGTTGTATTTTCTTTATCAGCTGTTGTATTTGAATGGTAATCCAATCCTAGAGGGTAGCCGTCTGTTTTCTCAATACTGCTTGGTGTCTTATAAACAGAGAAGTTTGTCAAAATAGGTGTCGCTTGTGCACCAGTAATGGTCACGCGAATTTTTTGTGCTTCTACTGGTTGACCTTGGATAAGGCGACGATAACCAACAGTTGACCCTTCACCGTATGGTACCCAACGTCCATTGAGCTCAACTTCAACCTTGAAGCCAGAAATACGTTGACCTTTAGCGATATCTTCTTTGAGTTCGACTACGTCAAAGCGTCTCTTTTGACCAAGATCGACAGTGAATTCACCTGTCTTAGCATCATTTGCTAGTGCCCAGCTCGTATCATCCTTACCATCTGTTAGGTGGCTTGCTTGATACAAGTGATTCTTACGAGTAGAGCTTGCAGTAACTGTTGCACCCTTAGCGAAGTCAGTCGCATACATTTGATCCAAGGTTGCTCGGAATTCTTTCAAGCGGGCGACATCTGCATCTGCGAATCTACCTTCTTTATTTGGTGGAATATTGAGTAGAAGTGGCGTTCCACGACCAACAGACTTGAAGTAAATATCCATCAAATCTTTGATTGATTTTGGTTGTTGATTGTCATGGTAGAACCAACCTGAACGGATAGAAACGTCTGCTTCACCGACTGAGTACATATCTCCTTCTGGATCCCCATGATTGAGATAATCATTCTTCACATCGTCGGTGATTTTAGCTTTCTTGACTTTATGCCAAACTGGATCTCCAGCGATTCCACGTTCATTACCAATCCAACGGACACTTGTCGGTTGAGCAGAGAAGATAGCGATATCCCCTTCAGCTTTCTTGATGTACTCGAACCACTTGTCAAAGGTATAGGTTACTTTTTGAGCTCCGCTACCACGCGCACCGTCCATCCATACTTCGATGAATTTACCATTATTTCCGTATTTAGGATTGCCAAGGATTTCCTTGAGTTGGTTAAGGTAGTATTCGTTGTACTCTTTTTCAGTATTCACGTGATAGTTTGGATTATTTGCATCCCATGGTGATAGGTACACACCCATATTCATGTCATACTTAGTTGCTGATTTTGAGATTTCTTCAAGAAGGTCACCCTTACCATTTTTCCATGGACTAGCAGCTACGGTATGTTTTGTATATTGAGAAGGATAGATTACAAATCCGTCATGGTGTTTGACAACCATGATTGTTCGTTTGAATCCAGCGTCCTTCAATGTCTTAATCCACTGGTCTGTATCAAGGTTAGTCGGGTTAAAGTTTTGAGGATTTTCTCTACCGTTACCCCACTCAGAGTTAGTATAGGTATTCATACCATAGTGGATGAAGGCAGCCAATTCTTCTTTATGGTAGTCCAATTGAGCCTTGCTTGGAAGTGGACCGTAAGCAGCAATTTCTGTTTCTTCATCTTTTGGATCAACCACTGGAGTTACAGGAGTTGCTGGTTTTGGATCTTCAATCTTTTCGTATTCAAAAATAACTTCATTCACCCCTTTATGCTTGATAGTTGCTTCTTGACTTGCATTTACTGCACGATAACCTGCAATTTCTTTAGCTTGGAATTTATGAACAAAGGAAACATCGTATTCTTTACCTTCGTTATTGTCCACATCTGCAGTCGTCAACTCTTTATCAGAGTCTTTCAAGCGATAGTGAACCTCAAAGGAACCTTTGTTAACTTTATAGACTACTTTAATGACACGAGTTCCTGCGGGAGCCTTGCTCACAACACTATGATCCTCATCCCAAGCGTCTTTCAATTGTTTATTGACTGGAGAATCACCAATTGAAACAATCTCATATTTTTCTTTATTCTTCTTGTAGAAATCTGTTTTTTCAATTTCCGATTTGTAGTTATAATTGAATTGTGCTCCAACTTCTGCCCTGTCTACAAAAGTATCGTTTTCTTTGACTGGGTTATCATTTTGGTCCACATGTTCGATAACTACACGACCATAGTCAACGCCTTCAACTAGGGTCGCAAGACCGCTATTGTCAAAGGCATACTTGTTTCCACCGATGACAGCTGTGGTATTTCTGAGTAATTGTCCTTTTGAATCAAAGTAATAGCGATTATCGTTGTCACCTTGATACCAGCCTTCTTTGACACCGTATTTTTCGATGATGCCTTTAGCCCATGCTAGTTGTTCTGGAGACAAGACCAGACCTCCACCAAAGCGATCTTTTTCAGCAATGTTCATATTGTCAACAGTACCACGTTGGTGAATTCCGATAACTTTGCCATCACCGTTGATAATACCGCCACCAGAAAGGCCTGATACAGAAGTCAAACGATAGGTAACACCTACTGTTCCCTTATCATCATATTTTTCAGTGCCTTTGACAACACCGTCAGCCTTATACAACTGTCCTGGAACAATCGGCTCCTTCAATTCTGGTGAGCTTGAATCTGTAGGATAACCAATGGTACTAACAGGTTCTCCAGCTTTGTATTCCCGATGCTCTGCCAGAGGAGTGAAGGTTGCGGCCTTATTTGGACTAGCGATTTGAAGTGGAACAGGTGCTACGACCAAGGCTAGGTCATTCTTGTAACCTTCACCAAACTTATCTTTATTCCAAAAATGGATATCCTTTTCCTTGAAAATAACCGTCTTTCCTGAGTTTGGCAAAGATCTTACCTTGGGACTATTTGAACCGACATTGTAGTAGAATTTAGCAGTATCACCACCACGGATAGATCCCGCATTGGTATCCGCATCCTTGACTAAGAAGTTGTGTGCTACTGTCAAGATAATATTTGGTGCAACAAAGATACCAGAGCCAGAATTGAGATAATCCTGCTTCCCACCATTTGCAAGTGGAGAGCTAAAAATGCTATAAACCATAGTCGCAGATGTAGCTGGTTGTCCTTCATAGTCAATATGTTTGAGATCCTGACCACCATTGATAATGGCTCTATTTTCTTTCTCTCCTCCAGTTGCACTTGCTTCTTCAGCTTTTAAAATACTTTTAGTTTCAACTTTCGGGCTATCTTTTTCTGATACAATAGCTGAAGTATCAATTTTTTTCACTGGCGTATCAGGATAAGCACGGTCAGGAATTTCTTCTGGAAGTAAATCTCCAGCCTCTTCAGTAGTTTTAGCCTCTTCTGTTACTTTTTCTATAGCAGGAGTTGCTTGTTTAGCAACTTCTTCATTAACAGGACTCACTACTTCTTTAGTTTCCTTAACTGCTTCCGCTTTTTCTTTATCAACATCGATTACTTCTTTTGCTTGACCTTCTACTTCCAGTTTTGGCTCTGTCACAACTTCGTTAGCGGCAACATTTCCAGATGCAAAAAAAGCCAGTCCAACTGCCACAGAGGCTACACCAACCGTTAGTTTACGAATACTAAATATACGACTTCTTTCAAAAAAATACTGTTTCATCAAATTCTCCTAATGAACAAAAGCAGTCAGCTACTGCAAGAGCCCAGTTTCTGCTGGCGACAATTTTATTTCTCAGTACCTACTTTAAAACTCTTCTTCCTCCCACTCTTATCTTCTGTTTAAATTCATTTTAGAAATCGCTTACATTTTTTCTGAATAAAAAAATGACTTGATTTTACAAACGCTTTTTCGAGATTTCTCAGTATAATAAATATACTATATTATTCCAAGAAATGCAAGGGCTTCCAAAGTTTTATTAAAGTTTTACCTAACTTTTTTCCTGCCAAAAAAACCTAAATTGGCAAAGCCAATTTAGGACTGTTTGGTTCTGAAATGATAATATGCTCCGAGCATACCAGCAGTATTCTGATGGTGGGCAAATTCAAGTCGAGTCTTGTCTGCCAAGCTTGGAACAAGCGAATCTTTCAAAGCCTTACGGATTTTTGGTTTCAAAATTGCTTCTTGCCCCATGATACCACCACCAAGGATGACAACTTCTGGATTGGCAACATAACAAATATTTGCGAGACCCTTACCAAGGTAATCCACCATACGGTCAATCCCCTCCATACAGAGTTTATTGCCTTCGGTAGCTTCTTTGAAAATTCTGCGACCGTTCCACTGTTCCACTTCATCTCCATGTGCGTCTGCTACATACTTAACAAGAGCTGTCGTAGACGCTAAATCCTGGAAAGCTCCATCCTGCATGTGCAGATAACCAACCTCACAGGCAGAATTACTAAAGCCATGAAAAACTTGGCCATCAATGATTAAGCAACCACCGATACCAGTCCCAATTGTCAAGCAAAGGGTAATACTTGCACCCTTTCCTGAACCAGAGACAGCTTCAGCAAGCCCTGCACAGTTAACATCATTTTCAATTTCACAAGGAATGTTAAAGCTTTCTTCAATTTCCTTTTTAAATTGGGTTCCGGCATAATTTGGAATCTGTGGACCAGCATAGAAAATTTCACCCTTATCAGGATCAACCATTCCCGCTGAGGAAATGGCTACACCTGACACTGGTCCTTTTTCTAGATAGCTAGCTACGATATCTTTTGTTTTCTGTAAGATGTGTGGACCACCCTTATGAGCCTCAGTCGCTACTTCGTTAGACTCTACAAGTTGTCCATCTTGGTCAATTAAACCGTATTTGATATTAGTTCCACCAATATCAATTGCAACGTAATTAGTCATAAAGCCTCCTATTGATTAGAGGAAACGCTCCTTAGTTTCACGAATCAATTGAGCAGCTGCTTCTACAACTGGACGATCTTCTTCGGTCACTGGTGTAAGTGGAGAACGAACTGATCCGATATTAAGTCCTTCATTGATTTTCAAGACTTCTTTGATAACACCGTACATGTTTCCATGTGCAGCAGTCAATTTACCAATGATAGCATTGATTGCATATTGCAATTCACGCGCTGTTTCTAGGTCTTTATCTGCAATCAATTGGTTGAGTTTCAAGAAGAGTTCTGGCATAGCACCATAAGTACCACCGATACCAGCTTTTGCTCCCATGAGACGACCACCTAGGAACTGCTCATCTGGACCATTAAAGACGATATGATCTTCGCCACCAAGACTAACAAAAGTTTGAATATCTTGAACTGGCATTGAAGAGTTTTTAACACCAATCACACGTGGGTTCTTCAACATTTCTGTGTAAAGACTTGGAGTCAAAGCAACACCTGCCAATTGAGGAATGTTATAGATAACATAGTCTGTATTTGGTGCTGCTGCACTGATGTCGTTCCAGTATTTTGCAACTGAGTATTCAGGTAAGCGGAAGTAAATTGGTGGGATTGTTGCAATAGCATCTACTCCCAAGCTTTCTGCATGACGAGCAAGTTCGATACTGTCTTTAGTATTGTTGCAAGCCACGTGAGCAATAATTGTCAATTTACCTTTAGCAACTGCCATGACTTCTTCCAAGATCAATTTGCGGTCTTCTACGCTTTGGTAGATACATTCACCTGAAGAACCGTTGACATAAAGCCCTTGAACACCTTTATCAATAAAGTATTGCACCAAAGCACGAGTACGTTCTGGGCTTACTTCGCCCGCATCATCATAACATGCGTAGAAGGCAGGAATGACACCTTCATATTTTTTTAAATCTGACATAGATTTCTCCTAAGATTTCTTATTATCTGCTCTGAGCAGATGATTTTTTACTATTTTAGTATACACCTTGTAAAAAGCGCTTTCAATACATCTCAGCCACTTAGATTTTAATTTCTATTCATCTCCCATAGCTTTTCTTGTTTGAAAGTAGTTTCATATCATTTTCAATCTGCTTGATATTTAGCAAACAATTTTTCCATTAATCCAGCTTGGCAAAAGGCAAGTAGACCAAAGCCAAAGAGTAGAAATGCTGAACCACCAAGCACTAGAGTAAAGCCTGATAGATAGAGAAGCATAATGATTAACAAAATAATCGCAAGCATCAAGAAGAACCACACGAAGTTAAAACTTACCAAAAGTAAGCTCTTTTGGAGCACTTCTTTCCAAGTTAATTCATAGCGTGCAGCAATTGGATAGCTAGCTAACATAACTAGTGTTAAAAATATCAGAATTCCCAAACAAATAGCTTTAATGAGTTGAAAGGCAACTCCAGTTTGACTCCAAAATAGTGATAAGTCAACCACACTGATCAAAAAGATTCCTAATTCCAGCAAACCTAACTGAAAACCTAATTTCAAATTTTGCTTAAAGGCTCTAATATAAATTTTGAAAACAGGAATACGACGGCTGCGCTTCACTTCAAAGATTGTCTGATAGAGACTGATTTTAGCTACTCCAATAGTCACAATAGGCAAACAAGACACAACAAAGAGTAGGTTAACCGTCACAATATCTAAAACCTTCTCGCAAAAACGCATCAGAAAGTTATCCGTATCAAATGCCGCTTTTATCAATCCAGATCCTTTATGTGCCATTGTTTGCTCCTCCTAACTGACTAATCGATTAAAATTTTAAATAAATATTTGCGAACTTTATCTTCCATACCTGCATAACCGTTAGGCTGGTGAGGTTCTCCTGGGAAGAAAACTGCAAAATTGTGATATCCCAACAAAAGTGGGTATTGTTCGTGACAATGAACAAAGCCAATATCACTGGCTTCATCAAAGGCTACAGCCTCATCTTTGATGCGAGAACCGTAGCTAGAATACTCATGTCCTTCAACTAACAAATGCAAGTCTGCATAGTTTTTATGATGCTCAAAGCGATCATTTTCTTCTTTGTTGAGAACATTTTCTTGTACAACTAGGAAAACTTTATCCCCATCAATCTCGTATTTACCTAATTCAAAGTTATCTTTACGATGCTCATAGAGATAATCGATGGCCTTGTCCAGATTTGGGTGAATTCCCTTGTAAAAGCTAATGTTTTTTAAATCATCAAAAATCATAGTAATTTCCTTTACCTGATTGTTATCTTCAGACACAAAATGTCTAGCCAGTAAGTTTATAAGTGTCTAACAAAACTTCATGAAGTAACCAACTCCTCTCCATTTTGTAGACACTTATAATACTATATCGTTTTCAATAAATAGATTTTCCTATTCTCAATTAAAATTGAAGAGCAAACTAGGAAGCAATCCGCAGGCTGTACTTGAGTACGGCAAGGAGTCGCTG
>ERZ1699241.201-NODE-201-length-14319-cov-3.131694_pt1 | contig 14319 bp, 8 predicted proteins | sample MGYA00581545_ERZ1699241 | MGnify/ENA primary metagenome ERZ1699241 (study PRJEB42319, sample SAMD00040323) | human oral metagenome | material: saliva | host: Homo sapiens | study: EMG produced TPA metagenomics assembly of PRJDB4115 data set (Metgenomic analysis of... | reverse complement strand
CTATTAGCCCACAGCATGGATGAGGTTTGGGCGTTTATTCAAGAAATTGGTCAAGAAAGAGATCAGTTGCCTTATGATATCGATGGAGTTGTGATTAAGGTCAATGATCTAGCTGGTCAGGAGCAACTAGGATTTACAGTCAAAGCACCTAAGTGGGCAGTCGCTTATAAATTCCCAGCAGAAGAAAAAGAAGCGAAACTTCTTTCTGTTGACTGGACAGTAGGACGTACAGGAGTTGTGACTCCGACTGCTAATCTTACTCCAGTGCAACTTGCAGGTACAACTGTAAGTCGTGCAACTCTTCATAATGTTGACTATATCGCTGAAAAGGATATCCGTAAGGATGACACAGTCATTGTCTACAAAGCGGGTGATATCATACCAGCCGTTCTACGAGTGGTGGAGTCTAAACGTGTGTCGGAGGAAAAACTAGATATCCCAACAAACTGTCCAAGTTGTGAGAGCAAGCTGTTACACTTTGAAGATGAGGTGGCTCTTCGTTGTATAAACCCACGTTGTCCAGCTCAAATCAAGGAAGGTCTAATTCACTTCGCATCTCGTGACGCCATGAATATCTCTGGCCTTGGCCCATCAATCGTGGAGAAATTATTTGCTGCTAATTTGGTTAAGGATGTTGCAGATATTTATAGCTTGACTGTGGAAGATTTTCTCTTATTAGATGGTATCAAGGAGAAATCAGCTCAAAAACTTTATCAGGCTATTCAAACTTCTAAAGAAAATTCTGCTGAAAGACTTTTGTTTGGTTTGGGGATTCGTCATGTAGGAAGTAAGGCAAGTCAGTTGCTTTTACAAAACTTCCACTCAATCGAATCGCTAGCACAAGCCAGTCCTGAAGAAGTTGCAGGCATTGAAAGTTTGGGAAGTGTCATTGCTCAAAGTCTCCAATCTTATTTTGAGACTGAGGGCGCTAAAATCCTTTTAAGAGAATTGAAAGAATTAAATGTTAATCTAGATTATAAAGGACAGGTCGTTGTAGCAGATGCTGCCTTATCAGGTCTAACAGTCGTATTGACAGGAAAACTTGAACGTCTTACTCGCTCGGAAGCTAAAAGTAAACTCGAAAATCTTGGAGCCAAGGTAACGGGTAGTGTATCGAAGAAGACGGACCTTGTGGTAGCAGGAGCAGATGCAGGTAGCAAACTCCAAAAAGCACAAGAACTTGGAATTGAGATTCGAGATGAAGCTTGGTTGGAGAGTTTATAATCATTACACACTAAAGAATGACTATCTTAGATTTCTTGCTCCAATTCGAAAATTTAAACAAGAAATTATTTTTTTAAAATTTAACAATTAGAAATTAGGGAGAACTATGTACAATTATCCTGTACTTATTCATTATCATCGTAAGGATGAGGCTTATAAAGATTGTAGTTTTAGTAAAAAGCCTCTTGATACAGTTGAGTTAGTAAAAGAAGAAGAGTATTTTGGAGAAAAATTTTCTTTAACTCAAACTAGCGAAAAAGCTATCGAAACGATGACTTTTGTAATTACAAAAGACGGTGTTTCAAAAGAGTATCCAATTCGTTTCAATTATTATCCACTTCTAACGGAAGTTTGGATTTTAGATGGAGATGACACTGTTTATTATTCTGAAAATCCAGCTATTGCAAGTCCACACTATAAAGATCAAAATCCATTTGCTTTTGATAAAGCGATTAACAGTGCTAGTTTTGATCACCACTGGGGTTACCAAGGAGAGTTGGGATGCCAGGTTTCCGAAGAAGAAACAAGCTTTAAACTTTGGTCGCCAACAGCAACAACTGTACAAGTTGTAGTTTATGAATCAGCAAGTAATGATGCGGCTATCCTAAAGACTTATGAAATGCAACGTGGCAACAGTTATTCATATAGTCACAAGGATAATACAATTGGCGTTTGGAATTTGACAGTTCCTGAAAGTCTTGCTGGTCGTGCCTATCAATATCAGATTAATTTTCCACATCATCAATCATTGACACGTGATCCATATACCATCGCGACAAGTCCAGATGGCAAACGTTCAGCGATTCTTTCAGAAAAAGAACGTCAAGTTGAAGGTTTTGAAGTTAAGAATGGAACGGAAGCAACTTGGCGATTAGAAAATCCTTGTCAAGCGGTTATTTACGAAATGCATATTCGTGACTTGACCAAGTCTGAAACTTCTGGTGTTGCTCCAGAATTAAGAGGTACTTTCTTGGGTGCTGCCCAAACTGGAACAGTTAATTACTTCGGTCAGTCTACTGCATTTGATTACATCAAAGAGCTTGGTGTGAACTATGTTCAACTGCAACCAATTGCTGATCGTCACAAAGAGTATGATGCAGATGGAAATGTGACCTACAACTGGGGTTATGATCCACAAAACTACAATGCACCAGAAACCAGCATGTCTACGAATCCAAATGATCCAGGTCAAGTCATCCGCGATTTGAAGACGATGATTCAAGCTTATCATAATGCTGGAATTGGCGTCATTATGGATGTGGTATACAACCATACGTTTTCAACTGTTGATGCTCCATTCCAAACAACAGTACCAGATTACTACTACCGAATGAACCGCGATGGAAGTTATCAAAATGGTACTGGTGTAGGAAACGAGACTGCTAGTGAACACGAAATGTTCCGTAAGTACATGATTGATTCACTTCTTTATTGGGTGAATGAGTTTAATATTGATGGTTTCCGCTTTGATTTGATGGGTATCCATGACGTTAAAACGATGCAGATGATTCGTTGGGCTATGGATGAAGTCGATCCTAAAATCATCCTTTATGGAGAAGGTTGGGATATGGGAACTGGTCTTGCTCCTTATGATAAGGCTAAGAAAGACAATGCCTATCAATTACCTAATATTGGCTTCTTCAATGATGATCAACGTAATGCGGTTAAGGGTGCTGAAGTTTATGGTGATATCAAATCAGGCTTCGTAAGTGGTGCTGCCACTGAACCAATTGTTGCCAAAGCTATCCTTGGTAGTCGTGAACTGGGCTCTTATCTAAGCCCTAACCAGGTTGTCAACTATGTAGAAGCCCATGATAACTATAACTTGCATGATTTATTAGCGACACTTCATCCAACAGAAGACCAAGCAAGTATCATGAAAAAGGTAGAAACAGCAACTGCCATGAATCTACTCATGCAAGGTATCTCCTTTATGGAACTTGGTCAAGAGTTTGGACGTACCAAACTGGTTCCTACAGGTGAAAACGGTGAGTTGACTCATGATGATCGCGAACGTGCCATGAACAGTTACAATGCTCCAGACGCTGTTAACCAGGTGGACTGGGACTTAATCAATGAGCGTCAGGATAGTATTGAATTTATTCGTCAGATTATAGGTCTTAAAACAAAGAGTAGTGCCTTTTCATACCCTACATACGAGGAAGTATACCGTCACGTCTTTGTTCACACAGCTATTGAAAATAGTGGCTGGATTGTCTATGAAATTCAAGAAGATGACGAGCATTATTTAGTGGTCTTTAATGCTAAGGGAGAATCCCACTATTATGAAAATGCGGGAAATCTTGAAATGCGAATCACTAATAGTCGTTCAAACCAAGAAAACACTCTTGATAATGTGAGTGTAGCAGTTATGAATGTTTTATCCTAAGTCTTAGATTGAAGACGGAGTCAATGAAATGTAGGGCAAAGCTATTTTGTAGAGTCCAATGAATGAACAAAAATGTTTCAAAGGCTCATTTCTACTAAAAATACGAGGTCGGGATTTTTGATCCCGGCCTATACTTCTAGAAAGTCTTCTTTGAAGTCGAAAATAAAACTAAAATTTTCAGAAAAAGTAGTTCATTTTCAAGTACTGGACAGATAGAAAAAAGCAGAAGTTTCATTATTAATTGAATTAAAATTAGAAAAGTTCATTACTTTTAGTGGGAGATACTTATGGATATCAATACAATTACTCTGGAAAAATTCATCACCTTAAATGAAGAGGAGAAACTTCAGTGTCTCAAAGACATTAAGCATACCTACCAATTCGAAAAGATAAAGGAAATCCTCTCAGAGCTTGGTTTAGAAAATTTAAGTGGTCAAGTACTTAGTGAACTAGCCAAAGTTTGTAACAATTGGAGTCAATTTGAAGAGGCAAAAACAGTTTTAGAGATAGTCTCTGAAGAAGATAGGGATGCTATTTGGTATTATAGAAATGGTTTTACCCATTGGCGTTTATCTAGTGACCCGAAGAATGACTTTGAAACTGAAGCTAATCAGGCTCTAGCTTTATTAGAAAATGCTATCAAAAATGCTGATTCCTCAACAAATCCAGTCATTGAATGGTGTATTGAGTTGGTTAAAGTAGGTTCTCTAAAGGAAGTTCTTGAAGCTAAGCCAGCAGATTATCCCTTGCTAGAAAAATACTATTTTGAAGATGTTAATGAAACTAATCAAGAAATGACAATTGCGCCGAATAAGAAATTATACAAGAATATTACGGTAGAAGACGTTCAAAAGGCAAAAGACTCATGGGATATTATTAAACCAGTATACGAAACTGTTAACATCTATAACACCTATGAAGACTATCTCAATTCTGCAAAAATCTTTACTTTAGAACAAAGATACCTTCTGGCGATTATCTGGTATTTTATCGAAGTAAACAATGGAGGCCACTATCAATTTTTCGATAATTCGACAGGGATTGTCTGGGAAGATACTTTAAAGGGCTTCGAACTGTTTGGAATGAAGGAGCATGCTGCTAATTTCAAAAATCTTCTTGCATACTTTGGTGGAGCTATCTCCTTTGTTAGAGAAGAGAGATCGGAGATGCTAGCACAGATGGAAGAAGAGCATGGTGATGCTTTTTATCAGAAGTTGGATGAAGCAGATGATTTTGTTTATGATTATGATGGAAATGAGAATGAACTAAGTTTTATCAAAAAATATCCAGAGAAATTTATTTTTCAGGGAAATGCAGATAAATCGTAAAGAATAGTAAATAAAGACAGAGCAGATTGGAAGATCTGCTCTATTTTTTAGGGGAAAATCCTTGCTTTCTGAATAATTTCAATCTAAGTTGAATATCATAAACTCTATATTTACTGAGTTTGAATATATTTTTAAAAAATATCAGGCTAAAAATTGCTTAAACCCGAATATTTTGTTACTATTATATAAAAATGTAAGGAAATGAAAAGAAACGAAGATAAAACAGAAAATTAAAACTATTTTCCTGGGACACATCAGAAAATTATTTTCAGATTTTCAAAATAATTTTTAAAATATAGTAATTTACTTGAAACTTCTCTTAAAAGATAGTATAATAGAAATATAGAAAACGCTTACAATATAAAGGGGGATTTATGGATACATTAGAAGCTTTAAGAACTTTTACAACAGGCGAAAATTTCCATCTTCAGCACTATTTGGGCGCACATCGTGAGGAGAAAGACGGTGAATGGGGTTACACATTCCGTGTTTGGGCTCCAAATGCGCAAGCTGTTCATCTAGTTGGTGATTTCACTAATTGGGTTGAAAATCAAATCCCTATGGTTCGAAATGAATCTGGAGTTTGGGAAGTTTTTACAACTTTAGCCCAAGAGGGTCAGATTTATAAATATCATATCACACGGGCTAACGGTCATCAGCTTATGAAGATTGATCCTTTAGCTGTTCGGTATGAAGCACGTCCAGGAACAGGGGCTGTGTTAACAGAAATTCCAGAAAAGAAATGGAAGGATGGACTTTGGTTAGCTCGTAGAAAACGTTTGGGATTCTTCGAAAGACCAGTTAATATTTACGAAGCACACGCTGGTTCGTGGAAACGAAATCCAGATGGAACTCCATATAGTTTTGCTCAATTAAAAGAAGAGTTGATTCCTTACTTAGTTGAAATGAACTACACTCATATTGAGTTTATGCCTTTGATGGCTCACCCGCTAGGTTTGAGTTGGGGCTATCAACTGATGGGATATTTCGGTTTAGAACATTCTTACGGAAGACCAGAAGAGTTTCAAGACTTTGTTGAGGAGTGTCACTTAAACAATATCGGTGTTATCGTGGACTGGGTTCCAGGTCACTTTACAATCAATGATGATGCCTTAGCCTACTATGATGGAACTCCGACTTTTGAATATCAAGACCATAACAAAGCTCATAACTATGGTTGGGGGGCATTAAACTTCGACTTAGGGAAAAACGAAGTACAATCTTTCCTAATTTCTAGCATTAAGTTCTGGATTGATTTTTATCATTTAGATGGTATCCGTGTAGATGCCGTAAGTAATATCCTTTATCTTGATTATGATAATGCACCTTGGACACCAAATAAAGACGGTGGAAATCTTAACTACGAAGGCTATTATTTCCTTCAGCGTTTAAATACTGTTATTAAGCTAGCTCACCCTGATGTCATGATGATTGCAGAAGAAAGCTCTTCGGCAACTAAAATAACAGGTCCGAAAGAGATCGGTGGTCTTGGATTTGACTACAAGTGGAACATGGGCTGGATGAATGACATTCTCCGTTTCTACGAAGAAGATCCAATTTACCGCAAGTATGATTTTAACCTTGTAACCTTCAGTTTTATGTATGTCTTTAATGAAAATTATCTCCTACCATTCTCACATGATGAGGTTGTACATGGTAAGAAGAGTATGATGCATAAGATGTGGGGAGATCGTTATAATCAATTTGCAGGCCTTAGAAATCTTTATACTTATCAAATTTGTCACCCTGGTAAGAAATTGCTCTTTATGGGTAGCGAATTCGGTCAATTCTTAGAGTGGAAATCAGAAGAGCAATTAGAATGGTCAAACCTTGAAGATCCAATGAATGCCAAGATGAAATACTTCACATCTCAGTTGAATCAGCTTTATAAAGATCACCGTTGTCTTTGGGAAATTGATACAAGTTATGATGGAATTGAAATCATCGATGCTGATAATAGAGATCAAAGTGTTCTATCCTTTATTCGTAAGGGTAAAAAAGGCGAGATGCTAGTCTGTGTCTTCAACATGGCACCGGTTGAACGTCCTGATTTTACAATTGGATTACCAGTTGCAGGTATTTACGAAGAAATTTGGAATACAGAGTTGGAACAATGGGGTGGAGTTTGGAAAGAACACAACCAAACTGTTCAAACTCAAGAAGGGTTATGGAAGGATTATGAACAGACTTTGACCTTTACTTTGCCAGCTATGGGGGCAAGTATCTGGAAAATCAAACGTCGCTTGAAACCCGCTAAAAAAGAATCAAATAAATCTCAAAAAGGAGTAGAAAATGAAGAATGAAATGCTAGCTTTAATCCTTGCCGGTGGGCAAGGAACTCGTCTCGGTAAACTCACTCAAAGCATTGCAAAACCTGCTGTGCAATTTGGTGGGCGCTATCGTATCATTGACTTTGCTCTTTCTAACTGTGCCAACTCTGGTATCCACAATGTTGGGGTTATCACACAGTATCAACCTCTTGCTCTTAACAATCACATCGGAAACGGTTCTAGTTGGGGTCTTGATGTAATTGATTCAGGTGTTTCTATCCTTCAACCTTACTCTGCAAGTGAAGGAAATCGTTGGTTTGAAGGTACAAGTCATGCGATTTACCAAAATATTGACTATATCGATAGCATTAATCCTGAGTATGTTTTGATTCTTTCAGGAGACCATATCTACAAGATGGACTATGATGATATGCTCCAATCACACAAGGATAACAATGCCAGCTTGACAGTAGCTGTCTTGGATGTACCACTAAAAGAAGCTAGTCGTTTCGGTATCATGAATACAGATGCTAATAATCGCATTGTTGAATTCGAAGAAAAACCTGCCCAACCAAAATCAACCAAGGCATCAATGGGGATTTATATCTTTGACTGGAAACGACTTCGCAACATGCTAGTTGCTGCTGAAAAGAATAATATTGACATGTCAGACTTTGGAAAGAATGTTATTCCAAATTATCTTGAAACTGGTGAAAGTGTCTATGCTTATGAGTTCAATGGATACTGGAAGGATGTTGGTACAATCGAATCTCTTTGGGAAGCAAATATGGAATACATCTCTCCAGAAAATGCTCTAGATAGCCGTAATCGTCAATGGAAAATTTATTCTCGTAACCTTATCGCTCCACCAAACTTCCTTGGAGAATTTGCTCAAGTAGAAGACTCTCTAGTAGTAGATGGATGTTACGTGAATGGTACTGTAAAACATTCCATTCTTTCTACAGCTGCTCAAGTTCGTAAGGGAGCAGAAGTTGTTGATTCTGTCATCATGAGTGGAGCAGTTATCGGTAGAGGTGCTAAAATTACACGTGCAATCATCGGTGAAGGTGCAATTATTGCCGATGGTGTTGAAATTGATGGTACAGAAGAAGTACAAGTAGTCGGATATAACGAAGTAGTGGGGGTAGCAACAGATGAAGATTGATAAATATTCAGCGATTTTAGGAAATACCGTTGGTTTCCATGATATGTCAACCTTGACGAGTAATCGTCCTGTGGCGAGTTTGCCATTCGGAGGAAAGTATCGCTTGATTGACTTCCCACTCTCAAGTTTAGCAAATGCTGGTGTTCGTAGTGTCTTTGGAATCTTCCAACAAGATAATATCAGCTCAGTTTTCGACCACATTCGTTCAGGTCGTGAGTGGGGCTTGAATACACTACTTAGTCACTACTATTTAGGTATTTACAATACACGTGTAGAAAGTAGCACAGTCGGTAAAGAGTATTATCAACAACTCTTGACTTATTTAAAACGTTCTGGATCTAACCAAACTGTTTCCTTGAACTGTGATGTTTTGGTAAATATTGATCTTGCTCAGGTTTTCCATTTGCACAATACTACCAAATCTCCTATCACAGTTGTTTACAAGAAACTACCTAAGAAGGATATTTCAGAAGTAAATGCAATCCTTGATATCGATGAAACTGACCATGTGCTTTCTCACAAGCTCTTTGATAAAAAATTAGACCAAAATCTTTACAACATGTCTACCGATATCTTTGTCGTTGATACCCCATGGTTGATTGAACGTCTTGAAGAAGAAGCTCAGAAAGAACATCCAGAAAAACTTCGCTATGTTCTTCGTGATTTGGCAGCTAAAGAAGGTGCTTTTGCCTACGAGTATACTGGCTATTTGGCAAATATTCATTCTGTAGAAACTTACTACCAAGCGAATATTGATATGCTTGATCAGCATAAATTCTACTCTTTGTTCTCTCCAAATCAAAAGATTCATACAAAGGTGAAAAACGAAGAACCAACTTATTATGCACCTGGTTGTGAAGTAAATACTTCGCAGTTTGCTTCTGGTAGTATTGTCGAAGGTAAAGTTGTTCGTTCAGTTATTTCTCGTAATGTTCAAATTCATAAAGATAGCTTAGTTAAAGAATCTATTGTTTTCCCTCGTGTTATCATTGGTGAAGGCGCTCAAGTTGAGTATGCAATTATTGATAAGGGTGCTGAAGTAGCTGATGGAGTTGTTATTCGTGGTACAGCAGAAAATCCTGTTGTCATCAAAAAAGGTGAAAAAGTAACAGAGGACATTCTTTCATGAAAATTTTATTTGTAGCAGCCGAAGGAGCCCCTTTCTCTAAAACAGGTGGCTTGGGAGATGTTATCGGGGCTCTTCCAAAATCATTAGTTAAAGCTGGTCATGAAGTTGCTGTTATCCTGCCATACTATGACATGGTGGAAGCCAAGTTTGGTGATCAAATTGAAGATGTTCTTCAATTTGAAGTATATGTTGGTTGGCGTAGACAATTTTGTGGCATTAAGAAGACTGTTTTAAATGGTGTTACTTTCTACTTTATTGACAACCAGTATTATTTCTTCCGTGGTCATGTGTATGGTGATTTCGATGATGGTGAACGTTTTGCCTTCTTCCAACTTGCGGCTCTGGAGGCTATGGAGCGCATTAAATTTATTCCAGATGTTCTTCATGCTCATGATTATCATACAGCTATGATTCCTTTCTTGTTGAAGGAAAAATACAGATGGATCCAAGCCTATCAAAACATTAAGACTGTCTTAACGATCCACAACCTGGAATTCCAAGGTCAATTCTCTGAAGGTATGCTTTGGGATTTGTTCCGAGTTGGTTTTGAGCGTTATGCGGATGGTACAGTTCGTTGGAATGATTGCCTTAACTGGATGAAGGCTGGTATCCTCTATGCAGATCGTGTATCTACTGTATCGCCAAGCTATGCTTATGAAATCATGACAACAGAGTTTGGTTGTGGCTTGGATCAGATTTTACGAATGGAGTCTGGTAAGGTTTCTGGTATTGTAAATGGAATCGATACGGATCTTTATAATCCAGAAACGGATCCTTTGTTGGATTATCATTTTAATAAATCAGACCTATCAGGAAAAGCTCAGAATAAAGCTAAACTTCAAGAAAAAGTTGGTCTTCCAGTTCGTCCCGATGTTCCAATGATTGGTATTGTGTCGCGTTTGACAAGACAGAAAGGTTTTGATGTCGTCGTTGAAGGTTTGCATCGCATGCTTCAAGAAGATGTTCAAATCGTTCTCTTGGGTACAGGTGATCCTGGTTTTGAACAAGCCTTCTCATGGTTTGGTCAAGTATTCCCAGATAAACTTTCTGCAAATATTACCTTTGATGTCAAGCTAGCACAAGAAATTTATGCAGCCTGTGATATTTTCCTCATGCCAAGTCGTTTTGAACCTTGTGGACTTTCTCAAATGATGGCTATGCGTTATGGAACATTACCACTTGTTCATGAGGTAGGCGGGTTGAGAGATACTGTCCAACCGTTTAATCCAATTGAAGGAACGGGTACAGGATTTAGTTTTGACAACTTGACGTCATACTGGCTTAACTGGGCTCTTCAAACTGCTTTGGATGTTTACTATAATCATCCTGACGTTTGGAAGAGACTTCAAGTCCAAGCTATGGAATGTGACTTCTCTTGGGATACAGCTTGTCAGTCTTATCTTGATTTGTATCACAGCTTAGCAAATTAAATAAATAAAATCGTATGATGGTTTCATACGATTTTTTGAGATGATGAAAGTATGGGGAATAAATGAATAAAGCTAGAGGACTCTGTGTCCTAGATGTTGATGGAACTCTGATAGAAGAAGAGGTTATTGATTTATTAGGGAAAGAGGCAGAGTGCGAAGAAGAAGTAGCCCTGCTAACGGCTCAAGCGATGAGTGGAGAATTAGAGTTCGAAGTAAGTTTAAAAAAACGTGTTTCTCTTCTTAAAGGTCTCTCTATCAATGTTTTTGATAAGATTTATCATGAACTTCACCTTAGTAAAAACGCTGCCAATTTTATTAAAGTTCTTCAAGAAAATCAGATAGAAGTCGGTTTAGTATCAGGTGGATTTACCACTATCGTGGATAGATTAGCAAAAGATTTGGGGATTTCATTATATACTGCAAATCAGCTAGAAATCAGAGATGATCATTTAACTGGAAATCCTATTGACCCTATTATAAGTAGAGAAGTTAAAGAAAAAACATTGCTCAGTTGGGCTCAAGAGTTAGAGGTACCTTTCGAGAGGACAATAGCTATCGGTGATGGAGCTAATGACTTAAAAATGCTTAAAAGTGCAGGACTTGGTATAGCCTTTTGTGCCAAGGATATTGTGAAAAAGGAAATAAATCTTCAGGTAGATGAGAGAGATTTTGGGAAAGTTTTGGAAATGATAGACTTCCTTTAGATAGAAAGAGGAATCAAAATGAAAGTTGTTATCGCGCCGGACTCTTTCAAAGAGAGTCTTCCTGCAAACGAAGTAGCAGAAGCTATAAAAAGAGGATTTAAAAGGGTGATACCGGATGCTGAATGTCTACTTTTACCTGTTGGTGATGGAGGTGAAGGAACAGTAGACGCCATTAAAAGTTCTCTAGGTTTGGAAGAAAAAAGAGTCCAGGTAACTGGACCTTTTGGTGATGAGGTTTTGATGTCTTACTTTCAAAAAGGAGAATTAGCTCTATTTGAAGTTGCAAATTTAGTAGGTCTTGCTAAAATCCCTTTTGATAAACGTAATCCTCTAGAGATTCAAACAAAGGGAATTGGTCAACTTATTCTCCATTTGATAGAACAAGGAATCAAAGATATCTACGTTGGTGTCGGTGGTACGGCTAGTAATGATGGTGGAATTGGCATTGCTTCAGGACTTGGTTATCAGTTTTATGACAAAAACGGAATTGTACTTCAAGCAAATGGTCAATCTCTATTTGATATCAGGAAAATTTCGAAGGAGGGTGTGCTTCAAATTCCTTCTGACGTACATATAAAAATACTTGCAGATGTGACCAATCCGCTTTGTGGACCTCATGGTGCTACCTTCACATTTGGAAAACAAAAGGGATTGGATCCATCTAAATTTCAAGAAGTTGATGCTGCTATTAAAGACTTCTATAGTAAAATTGGACCTGAAATATTAAAATTAGATGGTGCAGGAGCAGGTGGTGGTATTGCAGCTGGCTTGTGTGCCTTCGCTGGAGCAGAGATTGTATCTGGTATTCAAACTTGTTTGGATTTGATAAACTTCGATCAAAAAGTTGTAAATGCTGACCTAGTGATTGTTGGCGAAGGTAGACTGGACTCGCAAAGTCTAGCTGGAAAGGCGCCAATTGGAGTAGCAAAAAGAACACCTAGGGGTGTTCCAGTTCTTGCTATTTGTGGTAGTTTATCAGAGGATTTACCACCTTTACCATTTGAGAATATAGTCGCAGCTTTTTCCATACTTGAAAAAAGTGAACCGTTAGCAGATAGTTTAAAAAAAGCAGCTGTTTATTTAGAAAATACAGCTGCAAGTATTGCTCGGATCATGTCTTTGAGATAGAGTTAACCAAACCATTTTTTCCAAAAAGAAGTAGGAGCTTTCGTCTCTTTCTCTTGCCATAAGTCAGAAAAGGCCTTTTTAAGGTCTTTTTCTTGGGTTTGAACAGGACTATCACTGTGTATGACCATGCCGAAAGGAGAAGAGTTATGATCTTCAGAAACGATAGTTGCTTGGCAATCAGAATCTTTAGCATTTTTTAAATAATAAACTTGTTTTTCAAACTCAACTTGAGGAGAAATTTTGACAAATAGAGGTTCAGTTTCTTTTTTAAAAGTCTCTAAAATTGTTAAAAATGCCTTTTGAAATTTGTCATCATTCGCAGTAGCGAGTTCAGCGTAGCCAAGAACACGTTCTTCAAAGGTACCAAGAAAACGTCTTTGTTCGTCTGGATTTAACTTAAGTCCACCATTGGCTTTTTCTAATATTTTTTTTGATACATCAGTCATAAATATAGTATATCATAAAAGTCTATAGATAAGGCGGAAAAGAAAGCGATTACTTAATGAACTTAAGGAAAATTTGCACAAAGATAACGTTTTTTCTTGAAAAAGGTATCTTTTTGATGTATCATAGAGGTGTAAAATAATTTAACTCAAAGGAGAGTAAAAAATGTCAATTATTACTGATGTTTACGCTCGCGAAGTCCTAGACTCACGCGGTAACCCAACACTTGAAGTAGAAGTTTACACTGAATCAGGTGCTTTCGGACGTGGTATGGTTCCATCAGGAGCTTCTACTGGTGAACACGAAGCAGTTGAACTTCGCGACGGTGACAAATCTCGTTACGGTGGTCTTGGTACACAAAAAGCTGTTGACAACGTAAACAACATCATTGCTGAAGCAATCATCGGCTACGATGTACGTGACCAACAAGCTATCGACCGTGCTATGATCGCTCTTGACGGTACTCCTAACAAAGGTAAATTGGGTGCAAACGCAATCCTTGGTGTGTCTATCGCTGTAGCTCGCGCTGCTGCTGACTACCTTGAAATCCCACTTTACAGCTACCTTGGTGGATTCAACACTAAAGTTCTTCCAACTCCAATGATGAACATCATCAACGGTGGTTCTCACTCAGATGCTCCAATCGCTTTCCAAGAATTCATGATCGTACCTGCTGGTGCACCTACATTCAAAGAAGCTCTTCGTTGGGGTGCTGAAATCTTCCACGCTCTTAAGAAAATCCTTAAATCTCGTGGTCTTGAAACAGCCGTAGGTGACGAAGGTGGATTCGCTCCTCGTTTCGAAGGAACTGAAGATGGTGTTGAAACTATCCTTGCTGCTATCGAAGCTGCTGGTTATGTTCCAGGTAAAGACGTATTTATCGGATTTGACTGTGCATCATCAGAATTCTACGATAAAGAACGCAAAGTTTACGATTACACTAAATTCGAAGGTGAAGGAGCTGCTGTCCGCACTGCTGCTGAACAAATCGACTACCTTGAAGAATTGGTAAACAAATACCCAATCATCACTATCGAAGATGGTATGGACGAAAACGACTGGGACGGTTGGAAAGCTCTTACTGAACGTCTTGGTGGTAAAGTTCAAT
>ERZ1699241.188-NODE-188-length-14829-cov-3.081077_pt1 | contig 14829 bp, 9 predicted proteins | sample MGYA00581545_ERZ1699241 | MGnify/ENA primary metagenome ERZ1699241 (study PRJEB42319, sample SAMD00040323) | human oral metagenome | material: saliva | host: Homo sapiens | study: EMG produced TPA metagenomics assembly of PRJDB4115 data set (Metgenomic analysis of... | reverse complement strand
GTTAACTTCCCATTCACCTTTAAAGAAGGAGAATTGGCAGACTATTACAAGGACTGGGAATTGGTTAAGTACAATGAAAATCCAGGCCATCTTCACCGTCGCGATGAGAATGGCAATCGTATTCAACTACGCTTTGCGACCATGCTAGCTAAGAAAATCAAGTAAACACACATGAAGATTAGGAAATTTCCTGATCTTTTTTCTTTTTTTACGAATAATATAGAAAAGGAGGGAAATCATGTTTGTTGCTAGAATTGCTAGGGGGCAGCTGGTAAATGTGTTAGAGGATAAGCTTGAGAAGCAAGCATACACCTGCCCAGCTTGTGGAGGTCAGCTCCGTTTGCGTCAAGGACCAAGTGTCCGGATCCATTTTGCCCACAAAACCTTAAAAGACTGTGATTTTTCCTCTGAAAATGAAAGTCCAGAACATCTGGAAAATAAGGAAGTCCTTTATCACTGGTTGAAAAAAGAGGCCGAGGTGCAATTAGAATACCTGCTTCCAGAGCTTAAACAGATTGCGGATGTATTTGTAAATGGCAATCTAGCTTTAGAGGTTCAATGTAGTCCCTTGCCTCAAAAAGTTCTTAAAGAGCGTAGCGAGGGCTATCGTAGTCAGGGTTACCAAGTACTGTGGTTGCTGGGGGAAAAACTTTGGCTCAAGGATCGTTTGACTCGTCTGCAACAAGGTTTTCTATACTTCAGTCACAACATGGGCTTTTATGTTTGGGAATTAGAAAGTAAAAAGCAAGTTTTAAGACTCAAATACCTGATTCACCAAGATCTCCGAGGTAAACTTCATTATCAGATTAAGGAATTTCCCTATGGTCAAGCTAGTCTACTGGAGATATTACGTCTTCCCTATAAGAAACAAAAAATATCGCATTTTACCGTTTCCCAGGACAAGGACATCTGTCGCTATATCCGGCAACAGCTGTACTATCAACATCCCTTTTGGATGAAAGAACAAGCAGAAGCCTATCAGAAGGGAGAAAATCTCCTGACTTATGGGCTAAAAGAATGGTATCCACAAATTCGGCCACTAGTAGGCAAATTTTTCCAGATTGAGCAAGATTTGACCAGCTATTATCAGCACTTTTACACCTATTACCAAGAAAATCCTCAAAATGATTGGCAAAAGCTCTATCCACCAGCCTTTTATCAGCAATATTTCTTGAAAAATATGGTAAAATAGAAAGGATGGAGGAATCTAATGGTATTACAAAGAAATGAAATAAATGAAAAAGATACATGGGATCTATCAACGATCTACCCAACTGACCAGGCTTGGGAAGAAGCCTTAAAAGATTTAACAGAAAAATTGGAGAAAGTAGTCCAGTATGAAGGTCATCTCTTGGATAGTGCGGATAGCCTACTCGAAATTACTGAATTTTCTCTTGAAATGGAACGCCAAATGGAGAAGCTTTACGTTTATGCTCATATGAAGAATGACCAAGACACACGTGAAGCCAAGTACCAAGAGTATTATGCCAAGGCCATGACTCTCTACAGCCAACTGGACCAAGCCTTTTCATTCTATGAACCTGAATTTATGGAGATCAGTGAAAAGCAGTATGCTGACTTTTTAGAGGCTCAACCAAAATTGCAGGTTTATCAACACTATTTTGACAAGCTTTTGCAAGGAAAAGACCACGTTCTCTCACAACGTGAAGAAGAATTATTGGCTGGAGCTGGAGAAATTTTTGGTTCTGCAAGTGAAACCTTTGCTATCTTGGACAATGCGGATATTGTGTTCCCCTATGTCCTAGACGATGATGGTAAGGAAGTTCAGCTCTCTCATGGAACTTACACACGTTTAATGGAATCTAAAAATCGTGAGGTGCGCCGTGGTGCTTATCAAGCCCTTTATGCGACTTACGAACAATTCCAACACACTTATGCCAAAACCTTGCAAACCAATGTTAAGGTCCAAAACTACCGTGCCAAGGTTCGCAACTACAAGAGTGCTCGTCATGCAGCCCTCGCAGCGAATTTTGTTCCAGAGAGTGTTTATGACAATTTGGTAGCAGCAGTTCGCAAGCATTTGCCACTCTTGCATCGCTATCTTAACCTTCGTTCAAAAATCTTGGGAATTTCAGACCTCAAGATGTACGATGTCTACACACCACTTTCATCTGTTGAATATAGTTTTACCTACCAAGAAGCCTTGAAAAAAGCAGAAGATGCCTTGGCAGTCTTGGGTGAGGATTACTTGAGCCGTGTTAAACGTGCCTTCAGCGAGCGTTGGATTGATGTTTACGAAAACCAAGGCAAGCGTTCAGGAGCCTACTCTGGTGGTTCTTACGATACCAATGCCTTCATGCTTCTCAACTGGCAGGACAATCTAGACAATCTCTTCACCCTTGTTCATGAAACAGGTCACAGTATGCATTCAAGCTATACTCGTGAAACTCAGCCTTATGTTTACGGAGATTATTCTATCTTCTTGGCTGAGATTGCATCAACTACCAATGAAAATATCTTGACGGAGAAATTATTGGAAGAAGTGGAAGACGACGCAACGCGCTTTGCTATCCTCAATAACTTCCTAGATGGTTTCCGTGGAACAGTTTTCCGTCAAACTCAATTTGCTGAGTTTGAACACGCTATTCACCAAGCGGATCAAAATGGTGAAGTCTTAACAAGCGATTTCCTAAATAAACTCTACGCAGACTTGAACCAGGAGTATTATGGTTTGAGCAAGGAAGACAATCCTGAAATCCAATACGAGTGGGCCCGCATTCCACACTTCTACTATAACTACTATGTATATCAATATTCAACTGGTTTTGCAGCAGCCTCAGCCTTGGCTGAAAAGATTGTTCATGGTAGTCAAGAAGACCGTGACCGCTATATAGATTACCTCAAGGCAGGTAAGTCTGACTATCCACTTAATGTCATGAGAAAAGCTGGTGTTGATATGGAGAAGGAAGGCTACCTAAACGATGCCTTTGCAGTCTTTGAACGCCGTTTAAATGAGTTTGAAGCCCTTGTTGAAAAATTGGGATTGGCATAAGATGGTTGAATCGTATAGTAAGAATGCCAACCATAACATGCGTCGTCCCGTTGTCAAAGAAGAAATTGTAGACTTGATGCGCCAGCGTCAAAAGCAAGTCACAGGTTCCTTGAAAGAATTGGAAGATTTTGCCCGTAAGGAAAATATTCCCATTATTCCCCATGAAACGGTTGCTTATTTCCGTTTTCTCATGGAAACCATACAACCTAAAAACATTCTGGAAATTGGGACGGCTATCGGTTTTTCAGCCCTCTTGATGGCGGAACATGCGCCAAAGGCCAAGATTACAACCATTGACCGCAATCCAGAAATGATTGGTTTTGCCAAGGAAAATTTTGCCCAGTTTGACAGTCGCAAGCAAATCACGCTCCTAGAAGGAGATGCGGTAGATATCTTATCTACCTTGACAGAGTCCTATGATTTCGTCTTTATGGATTCAGCCAAGTCTAAATACATCGTCTTTTTGCCAGAAATCCTCAAACATTTGGAAATTGGTGGTGTGGTTGTCTTGGATGATATTTTCCAAGGTGGTGATGTTGCTAAGGATATTATGGAAGTCCGTCGTGGCCAGCGAACTATTTACAGAGGCCTTCAAAGACTATTTGATGCAACCTTAGACAATCCAGGACTCACTGCAACATTAGTACCTCTGGGTGACGGCATCCTCATGCTTCGTAAAAATGTAGCAGATGTTCAATTGCCTGACAGCGAATGATTTTCAGAAAAATTTAAGAAAATATAGTAAAATAGATAGGGTAACACTTATCTCAAAGGAGTAGACATGAAGAAAAAACTATTGGCAGGTGCCATTACACTATTATCAGTAGCAACTTTAGCAGCTTGTTCGAAAGGTTCAGAAGGGGCAGATCTTATCAGCATGAAAGGGGATGTCATCACAGAACATCAATTTTATGAGCAAGTGAAAAGCAATCCTTCAGCTCAACAAGTATTGTTGAACATGACCATCCAAAAAGTATTTGAGAAGCAATATGGCTCAGAAGTAGATGACAAAGAAGTCAACGATACTATTGCCGAAGAAGAGAAACAATATGGTGAGAACTACCAACGTGTCTTATCGCAAGCAGGAATGACTCTTGAAACACGTAAAGCTCAAATTCGTACAAGTAAATTGGTTGAGTTGGCAGTTAAGAAAGCAGCAGAAGCTGAATTGACAGATGATGCTTATAAGAAGGCTTTTGACGAGTACACTCCAGATGTGACTGCTCAAATTATCCGTTTGGACAATGAAGACAAAGCTAAAGAAATTCTTGAAAAAGCTAAAGCTAGTGATGCAGACTTTGCTCAATTAGCCAAAGATAATTCAACAGATGAGAAAACTAAAGCGAATGGTGGAGAAATCACTTTTGATTCTGCTTCAACAGAAGTACCAGAACAAGTTAAAAAAGCTGCTTTTGCTTTAGATGTAAACGGTGTTTCTGATGTGATTAGCGTTACTGGAACACAAGCCTACAGCAGTCAATATTACATTGTTAAACTGATTAAGAAAACAGAAAAATCATCTAATATTGACGATTACAAAGAAAAATTAAAAACTGTTATCTTAACTCAAAAACAAAACGACGCATCATTTGTTCAAAGTATTATCGGAAAAGAATTGCAAGCAGCCAATATCAAGGTTAAAGATCAAGCCTTCCAAAATATCTTCACTCAATATATCGGTGGTGGAGATTCAAGCTCAAGCAGTTCTTCAAAAGAATAAAACAGAAAAGAGCCAAGTGCTCTTTTTCTTATGAGAAAATCTTCTATCTTAAGGGTAAGAGTTTTTTTCTTTCGGAAAAAATGGTATAATAGCAATCAAAACTAGAAAATAAACGGAATTTGGGAATAATTTCTTTTGTTCTCATTAGATTGGTGATACTATGAAGATTAGTAAGAGGCACCTGTTAAACTATTCTATTCTAGTTCCTTACTTACTTTTATCTATTTTGGGTTTGATTGTAGTCTATTCTACAACCAGTGCCATTCTTATCGAAGAAGGTAAAAGTGCCCTCCAATTGGTTCGAAGTCAGGGAATGTTTTGGATATTTAGTTTAATATTGATTGTCTTGATATATAAGCTGAAACTGAATTTTTTAAGAAAAGAACGACTTTTATTTATTGTTATGTTTGTTGAGCTGATTCTCTTAGCTCTGGCTCGCTTAATTGGTACGCCAGTCAATGGAGCCTATGGTTGGATTTCAGTAGGACCTTTGACCATTCAGCCAGCGGAGTATTTGAAGATTATCATCGTCTGGTACTTGGCCCAACGTTTTTCAAAACAACAGGATGAAATTGGTATTTACGATTTTCAAGTTTTAACTCAAAATCAATGGATTCCTCGAGCTTTTAATGATTGGCGTTTTGTCCTCTTGGTAATGATAGGAAGTTTGGCTATTTTCCCAGATTTGGGGAATGCTACAATCCTAGCGCTGGTCGCCTTGATTATGTATACAGTTAGTGGGATTGCTCATCGTTGGTTTATAGTCTTTATCGGTGTATTGTTTGGAGTTTCAGCCCTATCTCTATCAGCTATTTCTGTAATTGGGGTTGATAAGTTTTCAAAAGTTCCAGTATTTGGTTACGTGGCCAAGCGTTTCAGTGCCTACTTTAATCCCTTTGCTGATTTGGCAGGAGCTGGTCACCAACTTGCAAATTCCTACTTTGCTATGGTAAATGGTGGATGGTTTGGTTTAGGCTTAGGAAATTCAATAGAAAAACGTGGTTATTTACCAGAGGCCCATACAGACTTTGTATTTTCAATTGTTATTGAAGAGTTTGGAGTTGTGGGAGCCAGCTTGATTTTGTCACTTGTCTTTTTCCTTATTTTACGAATTATCCTGGTGGGAATTCGTGCTAAGAATCCCTTTAATTCCATGATGGCGATTGGAGTTGGGGGGATGATGTTGGTACAGGTCTTTGTTAATATCGGTGGAATTTCTGGTATTATTCCTTCAACAGGAGTTACCTTCCCCTTCTTATCGCAAGGAGGAAACAGTCTCCTAGTCTTATCTGTAGCCATCGCCTTTGTCTTAAATATTGATGCAAGTGAAAAGCGTGCTCAATTGTATGAGGAGTTAGAAGCTCACTCATCAAACTATATGTAGAGTTGAGAGTGGAAAGGATTACCTATGTCTCTTCAAAAATTAGAAAACTATAGTAATAAAGCTGTTATACAAGAAGAAGTATTGATTTTAACAGAATTGTTAGAAGATATTACTAAAAACATGCTTGCCCCAGAGACTTTTGAAAAAATCATACAGTTGAAGGAATTGTCAACTCAAGAAGATTATCAAGGTTTGAATCAATTAGTTACCAGTTTGACAAATGATGAAATGGCTTATATTTCACGCTATTTCTCTATCTTGCCTCTTTTGATTAATATTTCAGAAGACGTGGATTTGGCCTATGAAATCAACCATCAAAATAATATCGATCAAGATTATCTTGGTAAATTATCAGCAACGATCAAAATGGTTGCAGAAAAAGAAAATGCGGTTGAAATTCTAGAACACTTGAATGTTGTCCCTGTTTTGACAGCCCATCCAACACAAGTGCAACGTAAGCGTATGTTGGATTTGACTAACCATATCCATACCCTCTTGCGTAAGTACCGTGATGTGAAATTAGGTTTGATTAATAAGGAAAAATGGCATAATGATCTCCGTCGTTACATTGAGATTATCATGCAGACAGATATGATTCGTGAAAAGAAATTGAAAGTAACCAATGAAATCACGAATGTAATGGAATACTACAATAGTTCATTCCTGAAGGCAGTTCCTCATTTGACTGCTGAGTACAAGCGTCTGGCTAAAAAACACGGCTTGGACTTGAAACATCCTAAACCAATTACCATGGGTATGTGGATTGGTGGAGACCGTGATGGGAATCCTTTTGTTACAGCAGATACCTTGAAACAATCTGCTATGACCCAGTGTGAAGTCATCATGAACTACTATGATGAAAAGATTTATCAGCTTTATCGTGAGTTCTCTCTCTCAACCAGTATTGTCAATGTAAGCAAGCAAGTTAGAGAAATGGCTCGTCAATCCAAGGACAACTCTATTTATCGTGAAAAAGAGCTGTATCGTCGTGCCTTGTTTGATATTCAATCAAAAATCCAAGCAACAAAAACCTATCTGATTGAAGATAAGGAAGTTGGAGCTCGCTATGAAACAGCTAATGATTTTTATAAGGATTTAATTACTATTCGTGATTCCCTTTTAGAAAATAAGGGCGAAGCACTGATTTCTGGTGATTTTGTTGAGTTAATTCAGGCAGTTGAAATTTTTGGTTTCTATTTGGCATCTATTGACATGCGTCAAGATTCTAGTGTTCACGAAGCCTGTGTAGCTGAACTCTTGAAATCAGCAGGTATTCATTCTCATTATAGTGAACTAAGTGAAGAAGAAAAATGCCAGCTTCTCTTGAAAGAATTGGAAGAAGATCCACGTATTCTTTCTGCCACTCATGTTGAAAAATCAGAATTACTTGAAAAAGAATTAGCAATCTTTAAGGCAGCTCGTAAGTTGAAAGATAAGTTGGGAGATGATGTCATTCGTCAGACCATCATTTCACATGCAACCAGCGTATCAGACATGCTGGAATTGGCTATCTTGCTAAAAGAAGTAGGGCTAGTTGATAAAGAAAGAGCTCGTGTCCAAATCGTTCCTCTCTTTGAAACAATCGAGGACTTGGATCACTCAGAAGAAACCATGAGAGAGTACCTTTCACTTCCTCTTGCTAAGAAATGGATTGCTTCACGTAATAACTACCAAGAAATCATGCTTGGTTACTCTGATAGTAATAAAGATGGTGGTTACCTTTCATCATGTTGGACCCTCTACAAGGCTCAACAACAATTGACTGCTATTGGAGATGAATTTGGCGTTAAGGTTACCTTCTTCCACGGCCGTGGTGGGACTGTCGGTCGTGGTGGTGGACCAACCTATGAAGCCATCACCTCTCAACCTCTCAAGTCCATTAAGGATCGTATCCGCTTGACGGAGCAGGGTGAAGTAATTGGCAATAAATATGGTAACAAAGACGCAGCTTACTATAACCTTGAAATGTTGGTTTCGGCGGCCATTAACCGTATGATTACTCAGAAGAAGAGCGATACCAATACATCCAATCGTTATGAAGCTATTATGGACCAAGTGGTGGACCGTAGTTACGATATCTACCGTGATTTGGTCTTTGGCAATGACCATTTCTATGATTATTTCTTCGAGTCAAGTCCAATCAAGGCTATTTCAAGCTTTAACATTGGTTCTCGTCCAGCCGCTCGTAAGACTATTACTGAAATCGGTGGTTTGCGAGCTATTCCTTGGGTATTCTCATGGTCGCAAAGTCGCGTCATGTTCCCTGGCTGGTATGGGGTTGGTTCAAGCTTCAAGGAATTTATCGATAAAAATCCAGAGAATATCGCTATCTTACGAGATATGTACCAAAACTGGCCTTTCTTCCAATCGCTTCTTTCAAATGTCGACATGGTCTTGTCAAAATCAAATATGAACATTGCTTTTGAATATGCCAAACTGTGTGAGGATGAAGAAGTCAAAGCAATCTATGAGACTATTCTAAATGAATGGCAAGTTACCAAGGAAGTCATCTTAGCTATTGAAGGTTACGATGAACTCTTGGCTGAAAATCCATATCTAAAAGCAAGTTTGGATTACCGTATGCCTTACTTTAATATCCTCAACTATATCCAGTTGGAGTTGATTAAACGTCAACGCCGAGGAGAATTATCAAGCGATCAAGAAAAATTAATCCATACAACCATCAACGGAATTGCGACAGGATTGCGTAATTCGGGCTGATGTCTTTCAAACTTCCTCTTTTCTATAGGGGAAGTTTTTGAATCTTTCAAAAAAATGCTAAAAGAGTCTTGACAAGTAGTTGAAAAATGATATAATTTAACCATTCAGAAAAGTAATCATAATAAACTTTTTAGAGAGTCTGTGGTAGCTGAAAACAGATAAGTGTGATGATGAAAATTGGGCTGAATGGTATTTAGAATTTGAAATCATAAAAATTCGGTGAGCACACCTTACAGTGCATCTCGTTATTGCGAGACAGAGCGATAGGGAAATTCCCTATAATTGAGGTGGTACCGCGCATCGACGTCCTCACACAAGTTTTTTGTGTGAGGACTTTTTTGATGGAGGTTAGTATGGAAAGAAAACGATGGCGTAGCTTGTTGAGATAAGTGAAGTATTTTAAAGGAATAAAAGGAGAAATAGAATGAAAAATAAACGTTTAATTGGAATTATCGCTGCATTAGCAGTCTTAGTAGCAGGAAGCTTGATTTACTCTTCAATGAATAAACCAGAAGCTAAAAATGAAAAGAAAGTTGCCAAAGTTGGTGTCCTTCAATTTGTGAGCCATCCATCTCTTGATTTGATTTATAAAGGGATTCAAGATGGACTGGCAGAAGAAGGCTATAAAGATGATCAGTTGAAAATTGACTTTATGAACTCAGAAGGTGACCAAAGTAAGGTTGCAACAATGAGCAAACAGTTGGTTGCAAATGGGAATGACCTTGTGGTTGGTATTGCAACACCAGCTGCTCAAGGCTTGGCTAGTGCCACAAAAGACCTACCGGTTATCATGGCCGCTATTACAGACCCAATCGGAGCTAACTTGGTCAAAGATTTGAAAAAACCAGGTGGCAACATTACAGGGGTATCTGACCACAACCCAGCTCAACAACAAGTTGAACTCATTAAGGCTCTTACACCAAATGTAAAAACAATCGGAGCCCTTTACTCAAGTAGCGAAGATAATTCAAAAACACAGGTAGAAGAATTTAAGGCTTATGCTGAAAAAGCAGGTTTGACAGTGGAAACATTTGCAGTTCCTTCAACAAATGAAATTGCTTCAACAGTTAACGTTATGACTAGTAAGGTCGATGCTATCTGGGTTCCAATCGACAACACCATTGCATCTGCATTTTCAACAGTTGTATCAAGCAATCAATCAGCTAAAAAGCCAATCTATCCAAGCGCGACTGCCATGGTAGAAGCTGGTGGTTTGGCATCCGTTGTAGTTGACCAACATGACCTTGGTGTGGCAACAGGTAAAATGATTGCGCAAGTTTTGAAAGGTGCAAAACCAGCTGATACTCCAGTCAATGTCTTTTCAACTGGTAAGTCAGTGATTAACAAAAAATTGGCACAAGAATTAGGTATTACGATTCCTGAATCTGTTCTAAAAGAAGCAGGACAAGTGATTGAATAATCTAAAATGGAGGAGTTGGGGACATCTCCTCCAATTTTTTACAATAGAAATCATATAGAAAAGGTTAAGAAACAGATGATATTATCTATTATTTCTCAAGGATTTGTCTGGGCTATTTTAGGTCTGGGGATCTTTATGACATTTAGGATTTTGAACTTTCCAGATATGACAACAGAAGGTTCCTTCCCTCTTGGGGGAGCTGTTGCTGTCACTTTGATAACCAAAGGAGTGAACCCATTTTTAGCGACTCTTGTTGCTGTAGGAGCAGGTTGTTTGGCTGGAATGGCAGCAGGACTTCTTTATACAAAAGGGAAGATTCCAACCTTGCTCTCAGGGATTTTGGTGATGACTTCCTGTCACTCTATCATGCTCTTGATTATGGGACGTGCAAATTTAGGATTGCTTGGAACCAAGCAAATCCAGGATGTTTTGCCTTTTGATTCAGATTTGAACCAACTCTTGACAGGTCTCATCTTTGTCAGTCTTGTTATTGCTCTCATGCTCTTTTTCTTGGATACCAAACTCGGACAAGCCTATATTGCTACAGGTGACAATCCTGATATGGCTAGAAGTTTTGGGATTCATACTGGACGCATGGAACTTATGGGCTTGGTCTTATCAAATGGTGTGATTGCTCTTGCAGGTGCTCTCATTGCCCAGCAAGAAGGCTATGCTGATGTATCTAGAGGAATCGGGGTTATTGTTGTAGGTCTTGCAAGTTTGATAATTGGAGAAGTTATTTTCAAGAGTCTGAGTTTGGCAGAGCGTCTGCTTGCCATCGTTGTGGGTTCTATCGCCTATCAATTCTTAGTGTGGGCTGTCATCGCGCTTGGCTTTAATACAAGTTACCTTCGTTTATACAGTGCCTTGATTTTGGCAGTCTGCCTCATGATTCCAACATTTAAGCAAACAATCTTGAAAGGAGCCAAGTTAAGCAAATGACAGCAATTGTAGAATTAAAAAATGCAACCAAAGTTGTTAAAAATGGCTTTGATGAAGAAAAGATTATTTTAAATGATGTTTCTTTAGAAATTTTTGAACAGGATTTTATCACGATTTTAGGTGGAAATGGTGCTGGGAAATCGACCCTCTTTAACACCATTGCAGGAACCTTATCACTAACCAGTGGAACTATCCGTATTTTAGGTGAAGATGTTACCAAGTTTTCACCAGAGAAGAGAGCCAAGTATTTGTCTCGAGTCTTCCAAGATCCAAAGATGGGAACAGCTCCTCGTATGACGGTCGCTGAAAATCTCCTGATTGCAAAGTTTCGTGGTGAAAAGCGTGGATTGTTACCACGACGCTTGACTAGCTATAAGGATGAATTTCAGGCAACCATTGAAAAAGTAGGAAATGGTCTTGAGAAACACTTGAATACACCGATTGAGTTCTTATCCGGTGGACAAAGACAGGCTTTGAGTCTCTTGATGGCAACCTTGAAGCGACCTGAATTACTCCTATTAGATGAGCATACTGCTGCCCTTGATCCAAAGACTAGTGTTTCTTTGATGGAATTGACAGATGAATTTGTTAAGAAAGATCAGCTGACAGCCCTTATGATTACTCATCATATGGAAGATGCTCTCAAATACGGCAATCGCTTGATTGTCATGAAAGAAGGACGAATTATCCAAGATTTGAACCAAGAAGAAAAAGCAAAAATGAAAATCTCTGATTATTATCAACTCTTTGAATAAAGTAGGGAAAATGAGTGAAATGGTTTACTTTTTTTCTGAAATAAAGTATACTATATAAAGTAAACTATGATAACATGGAGGTATTGTGTATGGTTGACAAACAAGTCATTGAAGAAATCAAAAACAATGCCAACATTGTGGAAGTCATAGGAGATGTGATTTCTTTACAAAAGGCAGGACGGAACTATCTAGGGCTCTGTCCTTTTCATGGTGAAAAAACACCTTCTTTCAACGTTGTAGAGGACAAGCAGTTTTACCACTGTTTTGGTTGTGGTCGCTCAGGTGATGTCTTTAAGTTCATCGAGGAGTACCAAGGGGTTCCCTTTATGGAGGCTGTCCAAATCTTAGGTCAGCGTGTTGGGATTGAGGTTGAAAAGCCGCTTTATAGTGAACATAAGCCAGTTTCGCCTCACCAAGCTCTTTATGATATGCACGAAGATGCTGCCAAATTTTACCATGCTATTCTCATGACAACGACTATGGGAGAAGAGGCCAGAAATTACCTTTATCAGCGTGGTTTGACAGATGAAGTGCTCAAACATTTTCGGATTGGTTTAGCACCTCCAGAACGCAACTATCTTTATCAACGTTTGTCTGGTCAGTATCGTGAAGAGGATTTTCTAGATTCAGGATTGTTTTATCTCTCGGATGCTAATCAATTTGTAGATACATTTCACAATCGGATCATGTTTCCCCTGACAAATGACCAGGGCAAGGTCATTGCCTTCTCAGGTCGTATCTGGCAGAAAACGGATTCACAAACTTCTAAGTATAAAAATAGCCGATCGACTGCAATTTTTAACAAAAGTTACGAATTATATCATATGGATAGGGCAAAAAAATCTTCTGGCAAAACCAGTGAGATTTACCTGATGGAAGGATTCATGGATGTCATTGCAGCCTATCGGGCTGGAATCGAAAACGCTGTGGCGTCCATGGGAACAGCCTTGAGCCGTGAGCATGTTGAGCATCTGAAAAGGTTAACCAAGAAGTTGGTTCTGGTATACGATGGCGATAAGGCTGGGCAAGCTGCGACATTGAAAGCACTGGATGAAATTGGTGATATACCTGTGCAAATTGTCAGCATGCCTGATAACTTGGATCCAGATGAGTATCTACAAAAAAATGGTCCAGAAGACTTGGCCTATCTATTAACGAAAACTCGTATTAGTCCGATTGAGTTTTACATTCACCAGTACAAACCTGAAAATAGTGAAAATTTGCAGGCTCAGATTGAGTTTATTGAAAAAATAGCTCCCTTGATTGTTCAAGAAAAATCTATTACTGCTCAAAACAGCTATATACATATTTTAGCTGACAGTCTGGCGTCCTTTGATTATGCCCAGATTGAGCAGATTGTTAATGAGAGTCGTCAGGCACAAAGGCAGAATCGCATGGAAGGTATTTCCAGACCGACGTCAATCACTATGCCTGTCACCAAGCAGTTATCAGCTATTATGAGAGCAGAAGCTCATCTACTTTATCGAATGATGGAATCTCCTCTTGTTTTGAACGATTACCGTTTAAGGGAAGACTTTGCATTTGACACACCTGAATTTCAGGTCTTATATGACTTGCTTGGCCAGTATGGAAATCTTCCTCCGGAAGTTTTAGCAGAACAGACAGATGAAGTTGAAAGAGCTTGGTACCAAGTCTTAGCTCAGGATTTGCCTGCTGAGATGTCACCTCAGGAACTTAGTGAAGTAGAAATGACTCGAAACAAGGCTCTCTTGAATCAGGACAATATGAGAATCAAAAAGAAGGTGCAGGAAGCGAGCCATGTAGGAGATACAGACACAGCCCTAGAAGAATTGGAACGTTTAATTTCCCAAAAGAGAAGAATGGAGTAATAATGGCAACAAAACAAAAAGAAGTAACAACATTTGATGTACAAGTAGCAGAATTTATCCGTAATCATAAACAAAAAGGGACAGCAACTGATGATGAAATTAATGCAAGTCTGGTGATTCCTTTTACCTTGGATGCTGATGGGATTGAAGATCTCTTGCAACGAATTCAGGATGCAGGGATTTCTATCACAGATAACGAAGGAAATCCAAGTGCGCGTGTTCTTAGCACTGAAGAAGAGCCAGAACTCAGTGATGAGGACTTGATTGGTTCAACTTCGGCTAAGGTTAATGACCCTGTCCGTATGTACTTGAAAGAAATCGGGGTCGTTCCTCTCTTGACCAATGAAGAGGAAAAAGAATTGGCGCTTGCTGTTGAAGCTGGTGATATCGAAGCCAAACAACGTCTTGCGGAAGCCAACCTTCGTTTGGTTGTTTCTATTGCTAAACGCTATGTTGGTCGTGGTATGCAGTTCCTTGACTTGATTCAAGAAGGAAATATGGGCTTGATGAAGGCGGTTGACAAGTTTGATTATTCTAAAGGATTCAAGTTCTCAACTTACGCAACTTGGTGGATTCGTCAAGCCATCACTCGTGCTATTGCGGATCAAGCTCGTACCATCCGTATCCCTGTCCACATGGTTGAAACCATCAATAAATTGGTTCGTGAGCAGCGTAATCTCCTTCAAGAATTGGGACAAGATCCAACGCCAGAGCAAATTGCTGAACGTATGGATATGACACCTGACAAGGTTCGTGAAATCTTGAAGATTGCCCAAGAACCAGTATCTCTTGAAACTCCAATCGGTGAAGAGGATGATAGCCATCTTGGTGACTTTATCGAAGATGAAGTGATTGAAAATCCAGTTGACTATACAACTCGTATCGTCTTGCGTGAGCAGTTGGATGAGGTCTTGGATACTCTTACAGACCGTGAAGAAAATGTTTTGCGTCTACGTTTTGGGCTAGATGATGGGAAAATGCGTACCCTTGAAGATGTGGGTAAAGTCTTTAACGTGACTCGTGA
>ERZ1699241.172-NODE-172-length-15613-cov-5.139868_pt1 | contig 15613 bp, 7 predicted proteins | sample MGYA00581545_ERZ1699241 | MGnify/ENA primary metagenome ERZ1699241 (study PRJEB42319, sample SAMD00040323) | human oral metagenome | material: saliva | host: Homo sapiens | study: EMG produced TPA metagenomics assembly of PRJDB4115 data set (Metgenomic analysis of... | reverse complement strand
GGACAGAAGCCCAAGCTAGAAGCTGGATGTCTCTGTCCCAGTTTTTTTATATGAAGGTTGACAACTGACAAGACAAAGAAAAGATGGTAAGATAGGAGATAAATAATTTGGTGTTCAAATTATCTGGCAGACTAGAAAGTGAGTTGTCATGTCCTATTTTGAAAATTTTTTAAAAGCCAATCAAGCCTATGTAGAACTGCATGGAGATCTTCATTTATCAATCAAACCAAAGACCAAGGTTGCAATCGTAACTTGTATGGACTCGCGTTTACACGTTGCGCCAGCTCTTGGGTTGGCTCTGGGAGATGCTCATATTTTGCGGAATTCGGGTGGTCGAGTGACGGAGGATATGATTCGCTCGCTAGTTATTTCCCAGCAACAAATGGGAACAAGGGAAATTGTGGTGCTCCATCATACAGACTGTGGTGCACAGACATTTGAAAATGGTCCTTTTCAGGAGTATTTGAAAAAAGAACTAGGAGTAGATGTTTCTGACAAGGACTTCTTGCCCTTCCAAGATATAGAGGAGAGTGTACGCGAGGACATGCAACTCCTTATCAAGTCTCCCCTAATACCAGATGATGTCATTATCTCTGGTGCTATTTACGATGTGGACACAGGAAGGATGACAGTCGTAGAATTATAAATACTTCATTTAGAAAGAAAGTGTATGAAGAAAAACAGTATTTTATTTATTTTTATCTTATTGCTATGTATTGGTTTGCAGTATGAAACCATCTATTATACGGACGGTTCGATATCAGGTGCGGAATATGGACTAATGGGAGTTTCTATCTTTCTAGCTCTCTTTTACATAATTCCAGCTCTTTATTTCCTTTTCCGTATTGGAAAAAAATGGGAATTACCAAAGAAGGCCTTGATCTTGTCTTTATTGGGTGGGATGTTTCTTTCAGGCTGGTTGTCTAGCTTTGCGAATACCTATATCCATGATTTGCTGGGGGTTCTTTTCCCAGATAGTGCATTTTTAAATGCCTTTGAAAGTGCCATTGTGGCTCCTTTGGTGGAAGAACCCTTGAAATTGTTGCCTCTTATCTTTGTTTTAGCTTGGATTCCTGTGCGAAAATTAAAATCTTTGTTTTTACTAGGGATTGCTTCTGGTTTGGGATTCCAAATGATTGAGGATATTGGCTATATTCGTACGGATTTGCCAGAGGGCTTTGATTTTACTATTTCAAGAATTTTAGAGCGTATCATCTCAGGAATTGCTTCTCACTGGACTTTTTCAGGTCTAGCTGTAGTAGGTGTTTACTTGCTTTACAGAGCCTATAAAGGGCAGAAGGTTGGCAAGAAACAGGGGCTTATTTTCCTAGGTTTAGCTTTTGGAACTCACTTCTTGTTTAACTCTCCTTTTGTTGAATTAGAGACAGAGTTGCCACTAGCGATTCCAGTGGTTACGGCTATTGCTCTTTATGGTTTTTATCAGGCTTATCGCTTTGTTGAGAAGCACAATGAGTTGATGAACTAGAATATTTTTCAAAAGAATGATGCAAGGGTACAAATATGGTGCCCTTCTTTTATTTTTGATTGAAAAATAGTGCAAAAAGCGCTACAATGGTAGATGGAAAAATCTTGTGAAAAGCACAAGCGATACATATATACCGGAGGAAATCATGTCTTTTTCTGATTTAAAGCTGTTTGCCCTTTCTTCTAATCAAGAATTGGCAAAACGTGTAGCGCAGGAGATTGGGATAGAGTTGGGGAAATCAAGTGTTCGCCAATTTTCAGATGGAGAGATTCAGGTCAACATCGAAGAATCAATCCGTGGGAAACACGTCTTTATCCTACAATCAACTAGTTCGCCTGTAAATGACAATCTGCTTGAAATTTTGATTATGGTAGATGCTTTGAAGCGTGCGAGTGCAGAATCTGTCAATGTTGTCATGCCTTACTATGGGTATGCACGTCAGGATAGAAAGGCGAGAGCGCGTGAGCCAATCACTTCAAAACTTGTCGCAAATATGCTTGAAGTAGCTGGAGTGGATCGTTTATTGACAATCGACTTGCATGCTGCGCAGATTCAAGGATTCTTTGATATTCCTGTGGATCATTTGATGGGAGCTCCTCTGATTGCGGATTATTTTGAGCGTCGTGGCATGGTTGGTTCTGACTATGTGGTTGTCAGTCCAGACCATGGAGGGGTGACTCGTGCCCGTAAGTTGGCAGAATTTTTGAAAACATCTATCGCTATTATCGACAAACGTCGTAGCGTTGATAAGATGAATACCAGTGAAGTCATGAACATCATCGGTAAGGTCGAAGGCAAGACTTGTATCTTGATTGATGATATGATTGATACTGCTGGAACGATTTGTCATGCGGCAGATGCCCTTGCGGAAGCTGGTGCTGTTGAAGTCTATGCAAGCTGTACGCACCCAGTTCTTTCTGGTCCTGCTATGGACAATATCCAAAAATCAGCTATTAAGAAATTGGTTGTTTTGGATACCATCTATCTGCCAGAAGAGCGTTTGATTGATAAGATTGAGCAGATTTCAATCGCTCATCTCTTGGGGGATGCTATCGTACGTATTCATGAAAAACGCCCACTTTCTCCACTTTTTGGTATTGAGAAAAAGATTTAATAACCAAGCCTGAGATGATTCTCAGGTTTTTTTCGTCTCTTTTCCGAATAAATAGATAGTAACAGTGAATCTAGGAAATCTAGATTTAAAACTGTGGTATAATAAAAGGAGGAAAAGGATGATTCTAAGACATCCAGGCATCAGCCCAACCAATGATTTGGTTGCTAAGAAAATCTTTAGCAATTCGGAAATCACTTGTCAATTTATTCGCGATATGTTGGATTTACCAGCAAAAAATGTGACCATTTTGGAGGGAAGTAATATTCATGTCTTGCCTTCTCTGCCCTATTCAGCACAAGATTTCTATACAAGTATTGATGTCTTGGCGGAGTTGGACAATGGCACTCAAGTAATTATTGAGATTCAGGTGCATCATCAGAATTTTTTCATCAATCGCCTGTGGGCTTATTTGTGTAGTCAGGTCAATCAAAATCTTGAAAAAGTTCGCCAACAAGAATGCAATACTTATCAAAGTTACAAACACATCGCACCAGTATACGCTATCGCAATCGTGGATAGCAACTACTTCTCAGATGACTTGGCTTTTCATAGCTTTAGTATGCGAGAGGATACGACAGGCGAGGTCTTAACCATCACCAATAACGGTCAAGAAAACCATCTGGTTAAGATGGCATTCTTGGAATTAAAAAAATATAGAGAAACCAGCAAAGACGAGGTTCGTAAACCATGGTTGGAGTTTTTCGGCAACAAGCCCTTTACCCAACAACCCGAGCGAGCCATCAGTCAGGCAGATCAACTGCTGGACTATAAGAGCTGGTCCGAGGAGGATAGGAAAATGTTTAGTCAACTACGTATGCGAGAAGAACAAGCGTTATTGGCTCAGGATTATGCCTTAGAAACTGCTAGGGCAGAAGGCATTGAACAGAGGTTGGAGCGTGGTCTTGAACGTGGGAAAGTTGAAGGAAGAGTTTTTGCTTTTCTAGATATGGTTCGCCAAGGTCTTTTGCCTTCTGAGGTTGCGAGTGAGCAGCTGGGCATGACTGTCGCTGAGTTTGAGGCTTTACTATAAATGAGAATGGGAACATGTTATCGAACTAGATAGCATGTTTTATTTTGGGCTAATAGTCAATGCTTGTTTTTAAACTTACTCTGATTCTAATTATATATATGTAATATCTTCTGCAATTACGTATAAATCGAACAAAAATACAATAGTATAATATAGAGATTAAATATATATTCAAACGTAAAAAAATGCAAATTTAAATTGTCTGAAAATTCCTTGCTTTCCCAAAACGCTTTTTTTTTTGCAAAAATTTGAAGTCAAAAAGTTTGCATATATATTGAAAATAGGGTAGAATACGAATGTAGGTTTCTGCATGCATAAGAGAATATTGCTTATTCGTTTTAAGTAATAAATTTTGTTATGTAGAAGCTAAATCAACTAATTCCAAAAGGAGAATAAAATGGAACACAAAAATCCCATGAGTCGTGTTGAACGTTTGCACCGTGAAAAAGTCACGCGTTATTCGATTCGTAAATATAGCTTTGGAGCGGCTAGTGTAGCGGTCGCTGCTCTTTTCATGTTCTTAGGTAATGGAGCTGTATCAGCTAATGAGCTAAGCAAACAAGATACACCATCTGTAGAAGCTTCAGCGCCAGCCTCTGAAAACAAACCAACTTCGGAAGAGGCTACTGCTAAACCAGCAGAAGCAGTAACACCAGCTTTGAATAAAACTCAACTTGAAAGCTACATTTCAGAAATTGAGACAAAACTTTCTAACGGTTCTTACGATAACAAAACGGAAGAAAGTGTTGCAGTATTAAAAGCTGACTTAGAATCTGCAAAAGCTACATTAGCGAATGCAACTACTCAAGCTGAACTAAAAAAAGCTTACAGTAAACTTGTCACTACAGCTAACACTAAATTAAAAAATAAACCTGTAGAGAAAAAAGAAACTCCAGCAGTAGACACTACTAACGGAAAAGAAACTGTAGGTAAAAAAGCAGAAAACACTGAGAAAAAATCAGAATCTAACTCTATCGAAAATACCGGTTCAAAAGACGAACGTAATGGACAAGCATTAGACAAAAACAATGCTTTCCGTGCGGAAACACCTGAAACTCAAGGTAACTTTACTTATTCTATGGAATATTCTAATTCTAATAAAAAAGAAATTTACCTTTATAATGAAGAAAACGCAGACATCGATATCACAGTTAACTCAACGGCTGGAGATATTACTAAAGCAACAGTTAAAAGTGGAAGTGGTCAGTTCTTACTAAAATCTAAGAGAGATGCAGTAAAAGCTGGTACGAAACCTCAACCTGTTGAAGAAGAAAATGAAATAGATGGTTTTGGTTGGACTTATCGTCAGACACTAACTCCAACTAAAGGTCCAGTAACAATTAAAATAACTGGTAAACCAAATGATGAATTTAAAGGACTTTCAGCTTACAAAAAAACTGAAGATCAAAACGCAGTATTAGGAGCAAGATATTTACAACTTGAAAATTCTAATGGTGAAAAGCTGGCTGCAGGTAGCAACTTAAAAGCTCCTGGTGGGTTCAACTTAGTTGTTAAATCTCAAACATATAAATACGATATTCAACCAGTAGCAGAGGAGAATAAAGTTCCTGTTGCTGATATTAACAGCTTAACTGCGCCTGAGATTACTAAAATCAAAGAGAAAATTAAGATTCAATATTCTGATAAAGCAACGACAGAAGATGCTCGACTAGCGTCTCACAAAGGGGAAGTCTTAGCAAATAGATCTTCAGTAGTAAAAAACATCGATGTTGCAAGTGGAACAGTCACAGTTACCTATAATGATGACTCAGTAGACACTACTCCAGTTGCAAATGTAGCACGTGTAAATGCGGCACCAACAGTAAAGATTCCATACTCAGTAGAAGGCAGAAAAGACGTATTTGTATATTCAAATGAAGATTTCGATATTCCTATTAAATTTACAGATGACTCAGGAAAAATAGCATCTGCAGAAATTGTACGTGGTGGAAATAAGGTATCACCAGCTAAAGATGCATCAAATCCAAATATATTGGATAACGAATATGACACAGTAGTCGAGAAAATCTCTACAGAAACACCAGCAACAGCAGATAATCCTGCAGTTGTTCATATTAGAGGTAAAATCACAAAAGATACAGAAGGTGGAACACCAGTTAAGAAAATAACACTTCCTACAACAGAAAGTGCGGAACTTCCAGTTGTAACTCGTTATGCAACTGCAACAGATACAGATGGAGCATATATTAACAACACTGCGACTGGATCTTCATATGCAAATGATCCAGGTTCATTCAGAATTGTCTTAAAAGCTCAAACAGCAAAATATGATATTAAAGATCCAGAGACAAAAGTTACTGTAGCAAATGCTAATAATATCACAGAAGATGAGTTTAACCAGATTAAAAATAGTATTAAGATTCAATACTCTACGACAAACCCAGATAAAAATCTTCTTGATAAACAAGGAAAAGACGTTGAAAACCAAACTGATCGTATTGAAAGCATTACTAGAGAAGGAAATAATGTTGTAGTAACCTATAAAGATGGTTCTAAAGATACAAAAGCATTAGCAGATTTTGTAAACGTAGCTCCAAAAGTTGAACTTCCATACTCAAATGAAGCTAACAAACAGATCTATGTTTATACAGGTGAAAACACTGATTTAACTTTCAAGGGTACAGATGAAAATGAAGTGAAAGATCTTTACCTACGTGGACCTGGAGATATTTCATGGAATAATACATCTGGTTATGGATTACCAACGGGTAAAGTTGAAAATGGTGAGGTTACTGGAGAAGGTTCAGTATCTGAAGATAAGACATCAGCTACTATCAAGATGACTGGTAAAACTAATCTAGCAGCTGGTAAACAGTGGACAAGTTTCGTCGTTTCTAAAGATAATGACGGTAAACTTTCAAACACTGATTACAGAGCGCTAGATAAAGATCCTAATGCGAGACAAAAACCAGGATATGTTCAATTCATCGTTAAAAATCAAACATCTAAATATGACATTGCAGCTCCAACTGAAAAAGTTGCTGTAGCAGACCCAGCTAACGTAACAGCAGATGACTTAGCGAAAATCAAAGAAAAACTACAAATTGAGTATGCTCAAACTAATGATGATGCTAACTTCGCAGACAAAAAAGGTAAAACTGTAGATGCTGAAGATGCTAAGACTAAGATTCAATCAGTAGAAAAAGATAACGCTGGAAATCTTGTGGTAACATACACAGACGGTTCTAAAGATACAAGACCGTTATCAGAATTTGTAACTCTTGATAAACAACCAGCTATTGAGGCAGTAGAAAAAGCAGCAGAAGCCCAAATTGCTGCCATCAATAACACTCCAAATGCTACTGATGACGAGAAACAAGCAGCAATCGATAAAGTAAATGCTGATAAGAAAAAAGCTCTTGATGAAATAGCGAAACCTGAAGTTACAACAAAAGAAGCATTAGATACAGCTAAAACAGCTGGTACTACTGCAATCGTAGGAGATAATCCAGTAGTAGCGAAGAAAGATGCAGCAAAAGCAGATGTTGAAACAGCTCGTAAAGCTAAAGAAGATGCAATTAAAGCAAATCCAAATCTAACACAAGCAGAAAAAGATGCAGCTATTGCGAAAAATAATACGGCAGCAGAAGAAGCAACTAAAGCTATCGACTCTGCAACAACAAACGATGCAGTAGATAAAGCTAAGGAAGCTGGTACTGGAGAAATTGCGAAAGTAAACCCAGTAGCGAAAGAAGCAGCTAAGAAAGCAATCGCAGATGAATTAGCTAAGAAAGAAGAAGCAATCGACGGACGTACTGACTTAACAGATGCAGAAAAAGCAGCAGCTAAGGACGACGCAAAAGCGAAAGCAAAAGCAGCAACAGACGCTATTAATGCACAGCCAGATAACGCAGCAACACCAGAAGAAGCAGCAGCAGCTCAAACAGCAGTAAATGATGCTAAAGATAAAGGTGTAGCAGATGTTAAAGCTGTAAACCCAGTAGCGAAAGCAGCAGCTAAGAAAGCAATCGCAGATGAATTAGCTAAGAAAGAAGAAGCAATCGATGGACGTACTGACTTAACTGATGAAGAAAAAGCAGCAGCTAAGGACGACGCAAAAGCGAAAGCAAAAGCAGCAACAGATGCAATCGATGCTCAACCAAGTAACGCAGCAACACCAGAAGAAGCAGAAAAAGCACAAACAGCAGTAGATGGTGCAAAAGATAAAGGTGTAGCAGATGTTAAAGCTGTAAATCCAGAAGCGGCTAAGAAACCAGCAGCTAAGAAAGCAGTTGAAGATGCTCTTAAAGCTAAAGTAGATGCAATTGACGCTCGTACAGACTTGACAGATGACGAGAAGAAAGCAGCTAAAGATAAAGCAGCAGCAGAAGCTAAGAAAGCAACAGATGCCATCGATGCAGCAACAACAGACGCAGCGGTAGATACAGCTAAAGAAGCAGGAACTGGAGAAATAGCGAAAGTAAACCCAGTAGCTAAAGAAGCAGCTAAGAAAGCAGTTGCAGATGAATTAGCTGAGAAAGAAAAAGCCATCGATGCGCGTACTGACTTAACTGACGCAGAAAAAGCAGCAGCTAAGGAAGATGCAAAAGCGAAAGCAAAAGCAGCAACAGACGCTATTAATGCACAGCCAGATAACGCAGCAACACCAGAAGCAGCAGCAGAAGCTCAAACAGCAGTAAATGATGCAAAAGATAAAGGTGTAGCAGACGTTAAAGCTGTAAACCCAGTAGCTAAAGAAGCAGCTAAGAAAGCAATCGCAGATGAATTAGCTGAGAAAGAAAAAGCCATCGACGGACGTACTGACTTAACTGATGAAGAAAAAGCAGCAGCTAAGAAAGATGCGCAAGATAAAGCTAAGGAAGCAACAGATGCAATCGATGCTCAACCAAGTAACGCAGCAACACCAGAAGCAGCAGAAAAAGCACAAACAGCAGTAAATGGTGCAAAAGATAAAGGTGTAGCAGATGTTAAAGCTGTAGATCCAGCAGCGGCTAAGAAACCAGCAGCTAAGAAAGCCATCGACGACGCTCTTAAAGCTAAGGAAGCAGCAATTGACGCTCGTACAGACTTGACAGATGACGAGAAGAAAGCAGCGAAAGATCTAGCTAAAGCAGAAGCAGATAAGGCTAAAGCAGCAATTGATGCAGCAACAACAGATGCAGCAGTAGATACAGCTAAAGACGCTGGTACTGGAGCAGTTGAAGCAATCAATCCAGAAGCCAAAGCTAAACCAGAAGCTAAGAAAGCTATTGATGACGCTCTTAAAGCTAAGGAAGACGCAATTGACGCTCGTACAGACTTGACAGATGACGAGAAGAAAGCAGCTAAAGAAGCAGCTAAAGAAGCAGCAGATAAAGCTAAAGCAGCAATTGATGCAGCACCAAGCAATGCAGAAGTAGATAAAGCTAAAGAAGCAGGAACTGGTGAAATTGCAAAAGTTAACCCAGTAGCTAAAGAAGCAGCTAAGAAAGCAGTAGCGGATGAATTAGCTAAGAAAGAAGCAGAAATCGCTGGCCGTAACGATCTCACAGATGAAGAGAAAGCTAAAGCCAAAGAAGAAGCTCAAGCAAAAGCTAAGGAAGCAACAGATGCAATCGATGCTCAACCAAGCAACGCAGAAACACCAGAAAAAGCAGCAGAAGCGCAAACAGCAGTAGATGGTGCTAAAGATAAAGGTGTAGCAGATGTTACAGCAGTAAATCCAGCAGCAACTAAGAAACCAGAAGCTAAGAAAGCAATCGATGACGCTCTTAAAGCTAAGGAAGCAGCAATTGACGCTCGTACAGACTTGACAGATGACGAGAAGAAAGCAGCTAAAGATGCAGCTAAAGATGCAGCAGATAAAGCTAAAGAAGCAATTGATGCAGCACCAAGTGATGCGGAAGTAGATAAAGCTAAAGAAGCTGGTACTGGAGCAGTTGAAGCAATCAATCCAGAAGCCAAAGCTAAACCAGAAGCTAAGCAAGCAATCGATGACGCTCTTAAAGCTAAGGAAGCAGCAATTGACGCTCGTACAGACTTGACAGATGACGAGAAGAAAGCAGCTAAAGATGCAGCTAAAGATGCAGCAGATAAAGCTAAAGAAGCAATTGATGCAGCACCAAGTGATGCGGAAGTAGATAAAGCTAAAGAAGCTGGTACTGGAGCAGTTGAAGCAATCAATCCAGAAGCCAAAGCTAAACCAGAAGCTAAGCAAGCAATCGATGACGCTCTTAAAGCTAAGGAAGCAGCAATTGACGCTCGTACAGACTTGACAGATGACGAGAAGAAAGCAGCTAAAGATGCAGCTAAAGATGCAGCAGATAAGGCTAAAGAAGCAATTGATGCAGCACCAAGCAATGCAGAAGTAGATAAAGCTAAAGAAGCTGGTACTGGTGAAATCGCCAAAGTTAACCCAGTAGCTAAAGAAGCAGCTAAGAAAGCAGTTGCGGATGAATTGAAAGCTAAAGAAGCAGAAATTGCTGGCCGTAACGACCTCACAGATGAAGAGAAAGCTAAAGCCAAAGAAGAAGCTCAAGCGAAAGCTAAGGAAGCAACAGATGCAATCGATGCTCAACCAAGCAACGCAGAAACACCAGAGAAAGCAGCAGAAGCTCAAACAGCAGTAGATGGTGCTAAAGATAAAGGTGTAGCAGATGTTAAAGCTGTAGATCCAGAAGCCAAAGCTAAACCAGTAGCTAAGAAAGCCATCGAAGATAAATTAGCAAAACAATTGGAAGACATTGCTAACACTCCAGATGCTACAGATGATGAGAAGAAAGTTGCAGCAGATGCAGCTAAAGCTCTAGCAGAAGGAGCTAAGAAAGAAATCGATAAAGCTGGAACAGATGCAGAAGTTAAGCAACTTCAAGAAGAAGCTGAAGGTGAAATCGAAAAATCTGTACCTGTTGTAGAAGATAAGCCAAATGCACGTAAAGCAATTGAAGATGAAGCAAAAGCTAAGAAAGAAGCAATTGATGCACGTACAGACTTAACTCCTAAAGCTAAAGAAGATCTTAAAGCTCAAGTAGATGCAATCGCAGATCAAGCTAAGAAATCTGTAGATGCAGCTAAAACATCAGAAGCTGTTGATGGAATTGAAGAGTCAGATAAAGCGGCTATTAAAGCTGTAGGTGAAGTGAATATTCCGGCTGATAAAGTTCTTGTAAATAATCCAAGTGCTTTAACAGATGATGAAAAAGCTAAGGTCTTAGAAGCTGTTAAGAAAGTAAATCCAGATGCTAAAGAAATTACTCAAGACGCAGATGGAAATGTTACTGTTACAACTCCAGATGGGCACAAAGAAATCATCACTCCTGAGCAAGTAGTGAAAACTGCAGCTACAGCAAATGATCCAAAAGCAGGCAACGATATCGTTAAACCAGCGGATAAAGTAGTTGTAAATGATCCAGCTAAGTTGACAGATGCTGAGAAGGAGAAAATTAAAGCAGCAGTTGAAGCTGTAAATCCAAACTCAATTGTAGTAGTTGATGACAAAGGAAATGCTAAAGTTTCAACTCCAGATGGTCAAACACAAGTTATTCCTGTAGAAGAATTAGTACGTACTGTTGAAGATACTAAGAAACCAAATGCAGGTAACGACATCGTTAAACCAGCAGATAAGACTGTAGTAGCAAATCCAGAAAAACTTACAGATGCTGAGAAGAAAGCAATCGAAGATAAAGTTAAAGCTGTAAACCCAGGTGCAACAGTAGTTGTAGATGATAAAGGAAATACGACAGTCACAACCCCAGAAGGTAAGACAGCCGTAATTCCAGCAGCAGACTTGACGAAAGATCCAGAAACTGCAACTAAATCAAATGCAGGTAATGACATCGTTAAACCAGCAGATAAGACAGCAGTTAAAGATCCAGCTAACTTAACTCCAGAAGAGAAGAAAGCGATCGAAGATAAAGTTAAAGCTGTAAACCCAGGTGCAACAGTAGTTGTAGATGATAAAGGAAATGCGACAGTTACAACTCCAGAAGGTAAGACAGCCGTAATTCCAGCAACAGACTTGACTAAGTCACCAGCAGACGCAGCTAAAGCAAATGCAGGAAATACAGTAAACACACCAGCAGCTAAGGTAGAAGTTAAAGATCCAGCCAAATTAACAGATGAAGAAAAAGCTAAAGTTAAGGAAGCAATTGAGGCAGTAAACCCAGGATCTAAAGTTGTAGTAGACGATAAAGGAAACGCAACAGTCACAACCCCAGAAGGTGATGTAGTAGTAATTCCAACAACAGACTTAACTAAATCACCAGCAGACGCAGGTAAAGCAAATGCAGGAAATGCAGTAAACACACCAGCAGCTAAGGTAGAAGTTAAAGATCCAGCCAAATTAACAGATGAAGAAAAAGCTAAAGTTAAGAAAGCAGTAGAGGATGTAAACCCAGGATCTAAAGTTGTAGTAGACGATAAAGGAAACACAACAGTCACAACCTCAGAAGGTAAGACAGCAACCATTCCAGCAGCAGATGTAACTAAGTCAGCAGCAGATGCAGGTAAAGCAAATGCAGGAAATGCAGTAAACACACCAGCAGCTAAGGTAGAAGTTAAAGATCCAGCTAACTTAACAGACGCTGAGAAGAAAGCAATCGAAGACAAAGTTAAAGCTGTAAATCCAGGATCTAAAGTTGTAGTAGACGATAAAGGAAACGTAACAGTTACAACTCCAGAAGGTAAAACAGCAACCATTCCAGCAGCAGATGTAACTAAGTCAGCAGCAGACGCAGGTAAAGCAAATGCAGGAAATGGAGCAAACACACCAGCAACTAAGACAGTAGTAAAAGATCCAGCTAAGTTAACAGATGAAGAAAAAGCAAAAGTTAAGAAAGCAGTAGAGGATGTAAACCCAGGATCAACTGTAGTAGTAAATGATAAAGGTGATGTAATCGTTACTAAAGGTGATGGAACAGTATTAGTAATCCCAGAACTTGACTTAGTAATTCCAGAAGATAAATTAACTGATCCAACTCAACAAAATGGTGTGAACACACCAGCAACTAGAGTGTTAGTTGGAGATAAAGCTAAATTAACAGCTGATGAAATTGAAAAAGTTAAAGAATCAATTAAAGCAGTCAACCCAGGATCAACTGTAGTAGTAGACGATAAAGGAAACGCAACAGTTACAACCCCAGAAGGTAAGACAGCAACAATTCCAGCAGCTCAATTAGTTAAAGATGCTAAAGATGTTGCAGCTAAGAACAATGGTGAAAACATCAATGTTGACTTCGAAAAAGAAACAGTAGCAGACTTCAATAACTTAACGGATGCAGAAAAAGAAGCTGCAAAAGCTAAGATTAAAGGAGCAAATGCTGATGTAGTAGAAGTTATCTTCGACAAAGCAGGAAATGCAACTGTAATTACTAAAGATGGTAAAGTTTACACAATCGTAGCTAAAGATATCTTCAAACAACGTCCATATGTACCATCAAATGGTGGCGGCAATAACAGTGGTAACGGTAACGGAACTTCTGGCAATAACGGAGCAACTAACACTGATGCAAAAGTGGATAAAGCGAAGTTAGAAGGTGCTATTCGTCAATTAGATGAATTAATCGTTAAAGAATCAGCTAAGCTTGATGCAGAAACTGCAAAAGAAGCGAATGCATTATTAGCAGATGCTAAGAAAGTATTTGCCAATGCAGACGCAAGTCAAGCAGAAGTGGATGCAATGGTTAAACGTATCGAAGGCTTTATGGCGAAAGTTGCTTCATCAACTGATCATGCAACTCCAGCTAACGACCAAGCTGCTCAAACACCAGCTGTAGATACAGCTACTACTCAAGCAGCATCAGCACAAGCAAATGCGCGTAAAGTAGCTAAAGAATTGCCAAATACAGGTACAGCAGATTCTACTGTAGCTATGGTAGCAGCTGCAGCAAGTGCATTACTTGGTCTTGGTCTTGCAGGTCGTCGTCGTAAAGAAGACGAAGAAGCTTAATTGGTAGATTGTTTGATAAACATCAGATGATAAATCCGATTTTCAAAGCTTAAACAAGTACCTCTCATAAGAAAATCTCCTAGCAGGAAAGCCTGCTAGGAGATTTTTGCATTTTAGGAAGTGGACGGTTGACTTGGTAACCAGCTAAGGGTGAAGGTTAGTTGCTCAGCTTTTAAGAGGTCTTGGTGTTGAATACTAGTTATAGAGGTATTATCTAGTCTACATTCTTTTACAAAGTTAAAATGGCTGTGGTTTTGTTTAGTATGGATATCCAGCCATTTATCTTCTTTAGCCAGATAGATTCGGAGGTGGTCAAAGAGAGGGATTCCGAGGTCATAGCTTGGTTTTCCTGGACAGGTCGGATAAAAACCGAGAGCTGACCAGATGTACCAGGCCGAGAGACTGCCGTTATCCTCATCGCCAGGATAGGCTTCCCAACTTGGATGAAAAGCTTTTTGACGGAGAGTCTTGATGAGAAGGGCAGTGTAGTCAGGGTAATTGCTGTAGCGGAAGAGATAAGGAATGTGGAAACTCGGCTGGTTGGAAATGGCGAGTTGCCCAAAAGGAGCAGTAGCCATCTCGCTCATTTCGTGAATCTCGTAGCCATAGCCTGTTGTCTCAAAGAGAGGAGCCTCCTGACAGGCTTTTAAAAGATAGTTGCTAAAGGCTTCTTTTCCACCCATAAGTTGGATCAAACCTGGGATGTCGTGGAGGACACCTAGGGTTGCTTGAATGGCTGAACATTCGGCATAATCACGTCCCCAACTATAAGGAGAGAAGTCAGGGCGGAAGTTGCCTTGACCATCACGCGCTCGCATGTAACCTGTCTCAGCATCAAATAGATGGCGGTAATTTTGTGACGCAGTTCTATAAGTTTCCGCGATGTCATTCTGACCGAGTTTTTCGGCACAGCTGGCGATACAAAAGTCACTATAGGCGTAGTCTAGGGTATGGCTAACACTTTCGTGGTGGTCGGTAGAGAGGTAGCCCAGTTCTTGGTATTGGGCTAGTCCGTGGCGACCATTGATGCCGAGAGGGTCGGACTTGGTGGCTGTTTCAAGCATGGCTTGGAGGAGTTCTTCTTCTAGGTCGGTGGCCATGTCCTTGCAGGCGCTATCTGCGATAATGCCGTCTAAAAGGGTACCTGGCATCATACCCCGTTCATCTGGAGCCAACCATTTTGGAAGGAATCCAGTATCACGATAGATATTGAGAAAGCCTTCTAAAAAGCGGTGATAGTGCTCCGGTATGATAAGGGCAAAGAGGGGGAATGTGGTGCGGAAGGTATCCCAGAAACCATTGTTGCTGAAGAGGACACCAGGCTTGACAGTTCCAGTAGCCAGATCCTTGTGGATGGCGTGCCCTGATTCGTCAACCTCATAAAAAGTCTGAGGAAAGAGGAAGAGTCTGTAGAGGCAGTGGTCAAAAAAGGTTCGGTCAGCCTCTCCTGTCTCTATAATATCAAAACGATGGAGGAGATTTTCCCAATCTTTTTGTGCACTTGCTTTGCAGTTATCGAAGTCTTGTTGAGGTAGATTAAGCAGTGCTTGAGAAGGAGAGATGAAAGAAGTCGCTAGCTGAATTTCAGCATGACTATCTGACAGGTCGATTCGCCAGTCTCCACCTTCTTGGCTAATAGCAAGAATATCCGTATTCATTTGCAGGACTGTGAACATCGTTAGTGGATTTTTGTTGGTTTCAGTTTTTCCCTCTTGTCGCAGGGCAAGAGTTCGCTTATCTACTTGATCCATGGTCAGTTCCTCTGCTGCGTGAAGATAGAGGGAGAGGGCTTTGCCTTGCTTTTGCTCCAAACGAATAGAAGCACCGTAGCAAGTCGGTGTGAGCTGGGTTTCAATCTGATAGCGCAGGGAGAAAATCTTCAGATAATGAGGTTGGAAAGAGGCCTTATCCATATCATAGGAAGACTGACGATGGAAGAGGCTGTCTCCACCCAGTTGGCCTGTGACAGGTGTCAGAAGGATCCAAGAGTAGTCCACAATCCAAGGAATGGGCTGGTGGGTTAATCGAATCGCCTGAAAGATGGGCAGAAGCGGATAGAAAAACCAAGAGACCTAC
>ERZ1699241.167-NODE-167-length-15796-cov-3.042377_pt1 | contig 15796 bp, 16 predicted proteins | sample MGYA00581545_ERZ1699241 | MGnify/ENA primary metagenome ERZ1699241 (study PRJEB42319, sample SAMD00040323) | human oral metagenome | material: saliva | host: Homo sapiens | study: EMG produced TPA metagenomics assembly of PRJDB4115 data set (Metgenomic analysis of... | reverse complement strand
CTAGCAATAGATGCTTTTATGGTATAATAATAAGGAGTGAGGAAAGAAATGAAGAATAAATTGTTAGAACTTAAAGAAAAAGGACTGGCTTTCCTTCAGTCTCTAAAAACAAAACTAAAAAATATAGATTTGACCAAAATTTGTCCTAAAACTTCTAAGGAGAAAACACAAACAAAGACCAATATCTGGACAATCTTTGCTAATATCTTATTGGGAATCAAGGCAACCTTTAATACCCTTTTTATCATCGCCTTTCTTGGTGGACTTTTGGGCACTGGGGTTGTTTTCGGTTATGCGGTTTCTCTATTTGACAAAGTAACCGTTCCTCAGACGGAGGATCTGATCAAACAGGTGAATGATATTTCATCCATCTCTGAGATTTACTATGCTGACGGATCCATGATCGGTGCTATTGAGAGCGATCTTCTGCGAACATCTGTTGCGTCGGACGCTATTTCAGATAATCTCAAGCAGGCTATCGTTGCAACAGAGGATGAACATTTTGCAGAACACAATGGTGTCGTTCCTAAAGCTGTTATTCGTGCTAGTCTAGGAAACTTTATCGGTCTTGGTTCTTCTAGTGGAGGATCTACACTAACACAGCAGCTCATCAAGCAGCAAGTGGTTGGGGATGCTCCTACACTAACTCGTAAAGCTACTGAAATCGTGGATGCCTTGGCCTTAGAGAGAGCAATGAGCAAGGATGAAATCTTAACAACCTATCTTAACGTTGCTCCTTTTGGACGTAACAATAAAGGTCAAAACATCGCAGGAGCTCAACAAGCAGCCAAGGGTATTTTCGGGGTTGACGCCAATCAGCTAACGATTCCTCAAGCAGCCTTCATAGCAGGATTGCCACAAAGTCCTATCTCCTACTCACCTTATGAATCTACTGGGGAAATGAAGAGCGAAGAGGACACGGAGCTAGGTATCAAACGTTCAAAAGATGTCCTTTACAATATGTACAGAACTGGAGTGCTCAGCCAAGAAGACTACGAAACCTATAAGGCATATGACATTAAGCAAGACTTCTTGCCAGCAGAAAGTGTAAACCTAACAGCTAAGGGTTATCTTTACTTCACTGCACTTGATGAAGCGACTAATGTCATGTATGATTATTTGGTGCAAAAAGATAATGTTTCTGCCCAAGAACTCAAGAACGAATCTATTCAAAAATCCTATCGTGAATTAGCTGAAAAAGAAATTCAAAATGGTGGTTACCGTATCACTACTACAATCGACAAAACAATCCATGCTGCCATGCAAGATGCTGTGGCAAATTATGGCTACCTTCTAAATGATAGTAGTGGTCAACCTGAAGTCGGAAATGTCTTAATGGATAATAAAACAGGAGCCATCATAGGATTTGTAGGAGGACGAGATTACCAAAGCAATCAAAATAATCACGCCTTTGACACAAAACGATCTCCGGCTTCGACTACCAAACCTATCTTAGCCTATGGTATTGCTATTGACCAAGGCTTGATGGGAAGTGCTAGCATCCTATCAAACTATCCAACGAACTTTGCCAACGGAACTCCGATCATGCACGTCAACAGTCCGGGAACAGCTATGATAAACCTAAAGGAAGCTCTCAATTATTCCTGGAATATCCCGGCCTACTGGACTTATCGTATGCTTCGTGAAAAAGGAGTTGATGTCCGCTCCTATATGGAAAAAATGGGGTATGAAATCCCAGAATACGGTATTGAAAGTCTTCCTATGGGAGGAGGAATTGAAGTTACTGTAGCTCAACATACAAACGGATACCAAACCTTGGCCAACAATGGTGTTTACCATAAAAAATACATGATTTCGAAAATCGAAAAAAGCAGTGGAGAAGTTATCTATGAACATAAAGACGAACCTGTTCAAGTCTACTCAAAAGCTACTGCAACCATTATGCAAAGTCTACTAAGAGATGTACTTTCATCCCGGATAACTACAAGCTTCCAAAGCGATCTTTATGGCATAAATTCCAGTCTAGCAGGTGCTGATTGGATTGGGAAAACTGGTACAACCAACGAGGAGGGCGATATGTGGCTCATGCTTTCAACTCCACGATTGACCCTTGGTGGCTGGGTTGGTCATGATGATAACAGTCCGTTAGCCAAAGGCGCATATTATCGTAATGCTAAGTATATGGCCCACCTCGTAAACGCGATTCAACAAGCTTCTCCTTCTGCTTGGGGTTCTGAACGCTTTAGCCTTGATTCGAGTGTCACCTCTTCTCAAGTCCTTAAGTCGACTGGACAGAAGCCTGGTAAGGTCACTATCAACGGCAAAGAGATTGACGTTACTGGAGAAATGGTAACAAGTTACTGGGCTAACCAAGCTGGTGCTCCGACTACTACCTACCGATTTGCTATTGGTGGAAGTGACTCTGATTACCAAAAAGCTTGGAATACGATTGTTGGAAATTTAATAAAACAAGACAACAAAGATAAAGACAAGGACAAGGATAAAGACAAAGACAAGGATAAGGATAAGGATAAAGATAAAGATAATAACAGCTCTTCTTCGAATAGGTCCCAACGCTAACATACCTATTATCAAGAGTAGGTCACCTAACTCGACTTTTATATGAATCAGTATCAAAAAAATATTTTCAAGGGAACCATATATTCCCTCCTTTCCGGATTAATATGGGGTATTTGTGGCATTTTAGGAGAATTCTTCTTTACGCATTATCCAGTCTCCTCTGGGTGGATCACTTCTATGCGACTAAGTCTTGCAGGTGGTTTCGTACTCATCTTGTCCGGCTTTAAGTTCCGTTCCCACTTATTCGACCTTTGGAGAAACCGCAACAACTATCTGCCTTTTCTGGCTTATGCTATCTTAGGAATTTTCTCCGTTCAGTATTTCTTCTATCTCTGTGTAGAATACTCTAATGCAACAACGGCAACTATCCTACAATTTATCAGTCCTGTTTTCATTCTCATATACAACCGTATTATCTACAAGAAAAAAGCTTCTAAAAAAGCAATTTTCTATGTTCTGACAGCAATGCTTGGAGTCTTTCTGATGGCTACTAAAGGCGATCTGTCTAAACTATCCATCACTCCCCTCGCATTGCTGTCAGGACTTCTCAGTGCTCTGGGAGTTATGTTTAATGTTATCTTTTCCCAACCATTTGCTCGAAAATACGGTTTTGTCCCAACTGTTGGCTGGGGAATGATGCTAGCTGGACTCTTTAGTAATTTTCTCTACCCCGTATATAAAATTAGTTTTCAACTGGATTGGGTGAGCATCTTGATTTGTTTGACCATTGCCTTTTTGGGAACAGCTTTTGCCTTTTTCCTATCCATGAAGGCTGTCTCTCTGGTATCCCCATTGGTGGTATCGGTCGTCAGTGCTAGCGAACCTCTATCCTCTGCTATTCTAAGCGTTCTATTTCTAGGTCTGGTCTTGGATGGCTACTTGCTATTAGCTATGATTTTGATTATTATTCCCATGATCTTCTTATCCATCGAAGAATCAAAGGACAAACTGAAAGAATCTTCTTTTAACACTTAAGGCTTCAATTTTGAAGCCTTTTTTGGTAGAATAGTAAGCATTACAAAGAGTGAGGAGACACCTATGACTGCTACAAAAATGAATGCACAAGAAATTATCCAATTTATCGCAAATGCTGAGAAAAAGACAAGTGTAAAAGTGACCTTTGAGGGACAACTTGCCGGAGCTATCCCTGCTTCTGTTATCAAGCTTGGGAATGTTCTCTTTGGAGACTGGAAAGATATCGCTCCACTTCTTGATGGACTAACAGAAAACAAGGACTATGTTGTTGAACAAGACGCTCGCAACTCTGCTGTGCCTCTCCTTGATAAACGTGATATCAATGCTCGTATCGAGCCAGGCGCTATCATCCGTGACCAGGTTGAGATTGGCGACAACGCTGTTATCATGATGGGAGCTGTGATCAATATCGGTGCAGAAATCGGAGCTGGTACTATGATTGATATGGGAGCTATTTTAGGTGGACGTGCTATTGTCGGTAAAAATAGCCACGTCGGTGCCGGTGCTGTTCTTGCAGGTGTTATCGAACCAGCCAGCGCTGAGCCTGTTCGTGTCGGTGACAATGTCCTCATCGGTGCTAACGCTGTGGTTATCGAAGGTGTTCAAATCGGTAGCGGTGCTGTTGTTGCAGCAGGTGCCATCGTCACTCAAGATGTTCCAGAAAATGTTGTGGTAGCAGGCGTTCCAGCTCGTGTTATCAAAGAAATCGATAGCCAAACCCAACAAAAAACAGCGCTAGAAGATGCGCTTCGCACCTTGTAATTAGTAACAGAGGCGGAAATGTTTCCAGCCTCTTTATTCGTATCAGTAGAAGGAAATTAGATATGTTAGATTTAATTCAAACTCGACGCGATCTTCACCAAATTCCGGAGATTGGTTTAGAAGAATTCAAGACTCAAGCTTATTTACTAAGCATCATTGAAAAATTAACAGCTGGCAAGGATTTTGTTCAGATTCGGACCTGGCAGACAGGTATTTTAGTTTACTTGCAGGGAAGTCAGCCAGAACGTACCATTGGTTGGCGAACAGATATTGATGGACTCCCAATCGTTGAACAAACAGGCCTTCCTTTTGCCTCTCAACACCCAGACCGCATGCATGCTTGTGGACACGATTTTCACATGACCATTGCCCTTGGAAGTCTCGAACGTGCTCTAGAAAACCAACCCAAAAACAATCTCCTCTTTCTCTTCCAACCTGCCGAGGAAAACGAAGCCGGCGGCATGCTCATGTATGAAGACGATGCCTTTGGCGACTGGTTGCCTGACCAATTCTATGGACTCCATGTCCGTCCAGACTTAAAAGTTGGACAAATTGCGACCAATACCCATACACTCTTTGCAGGAACTTGCGAAGTCAAGATTCGTTTCAAGGGTAAAGGCGGTCACGCTGCCTTTCCACATCAAGCAAACGACGCTCTGGTTGCAGCTAGCTATTTTGTCACTCAAGTTCAGTCGGTTGTCAGCCGTAATGTCGATCCTATCGAGGGAGCTGTCGTCACTTTCGGTGTCTTTCAAGCTGGAACAACCAATAATGTCATCGCTGATACAGCTTTCTTGCATGGAACCATTCGAGCTCTCACACATAGCATGAGTCTATTGGTACAAAAACGTGTCAAAGCCATCGCTGAAGGTGTCGCAGCTGCTTTTGATATGGATGTGGAAGTTGAACTCAAGCAGGGAGGTTACCTACCTGTCGAAAACAACCCTAAATTAGCCCAGGAATTGATGACCTTCTTTGATGAAAAAGAGGGCATTGAACTAATCGACATCGAACCTGCCATGACAGGAGAAGACTTTGGTTATCTTCTCTCCAAGGTTCCTGGTGTCATGTTCTGGCTTGGAATTGATAGTCCCTATGCTCTTCACCATCCAAAGATGAGTCCTAAGGAAGAAGCTCTGGCTGTCGGTGTCGATGCTGTATCGAGCTTTTTAGCAAAGAAAGTTGCGGAGTAAACAATGAAAAAAGCCCTACGCAAGCAGGTCTTGCAAGAACTCAAATCTCTATCAGCCGAAGAAAAGGAAGTCATGGACGCTTGGTTGACTGAGCAACTACTTCTACATCCCTTCTACAAGGAAGCAAAAACCATCGCCACTTACCTGTCTTTTCCTCATGAATTTCAGACAGCTAGACTCATTGAAGAAGCTCAAAAAGATGGAAAGACTATCCTCATTCCCAAAACCTATCCACATGGGAAAATGGACTTTGTTCTATATGAACCAGAGAAACTCGAAAGAAATTCTTTTGGACTTCTTGAACCACAGGGGAAAACTATTGTCTTTGAGCCGTCTCAGATTGACTTGATCCATGTTCCTGGTTTAGCTTTCAATCCTTCTGGTTATCGAATTGGCTACGGTGGTGGCTATTACGATCGCTACTTGGAGCATTTCCCAGGCAACACTATCAGTACACTTTATCCTTGTCAGATTCAGGACTTCCATCCTGATCCACACGATATTCCAGTTGAGGAGGTACTCATCTATGAAAGAAATTTTTGATCGTCGTTATCCTGTCACGAGCTTCTTTCTACTCGTGACAACCCTGATTTTTGTACTCATGTTTCTAACCAGTGGTTTCAACTATACCAGCGCAGCCACCTTGTATAAATTCGGAGCTGTGTATCCCCCTGCTATCAAGGCCATGCCTGAACAAATCTGGCGCTTATTCTCCGCAACCTTTGTCCACATTGGCTTGCAGCACTTTTTAGTCAATATGCTATCCCTCTACTTTTTGGGACGTCAGATGGAGCAAATCTTTGGCTCCAAACAGTTTTTCTTTATCTACCTTCTATCAGGTATGATGGGAAATCTCTTTGTCCTAGTTTTTAGTCCCAATGCTATTACTGCAGGTGCTTCAACTGCCCTCTACGGTATGTTTGCCTCAATTGTTGTTCTCCGATATGCTTCACGCAATCCCTATCTCCAACAACTTGGTCAATCCTACCTCTCCCTCTTAGTCATCAACCTAGTGGGTAGTATTTTAATACCTGGTATCAGCCTTGCTGGGCATGTCGGGGGTGCTGTCGGCGGTGCATTACTGGCTATCGTCTTCCCAGTTCGAGGAGAACGAAAGATTTACAGCCCAGGCCAACGTGGTCTAGCAACCCTAGCCTTTATTGCTTTATCAGCTCTACTACTTTTTATCGGACTATTCTAAGAACAAGAAAAACCATTGGAAGTTCTCAAATTGAGAAGTTTCAATGGTTTTTTGAATCTATTTGAAAAGTAGCTTAAAATCCATTATTGTCACTGAGTTCTTTGAACCAGTGGCCTGATTTCTTCAGGCGACGTTCTTGTGTTTCTAAGTCAAGCTCGACCAAACCATAGCGATTTTTATAGCTATTGAGCCATGACCAGCAATCGATAAAGGTCCAGATCAAGTAGCCTTTACAGTTAGCACCGTCTTCAATGGCGCGATGAAGTTCAGCCAGATGACCTTTGACAAAGTCAATACGATAATCATCCTGAATCATTCCATTTTCGCGGAATTTATCTTCACCTTCAACGCCCATCCCATTCTCTGTAAACATCCACTCGATATTGCCATAGTTTTCCTTGATATTTTGAGCGATATGGTAAATCCCTTGCTCATAGATTTCCCAGCCACGGTGGGGATTGATCTTACGACCAGGCATGACGTAAGGTTCATAGAAATGCTCTGGCAAGAGCGGGCTGTCAGGATGCTTAGCAAAACGTGGCGCCATGACACGCAAAGGTTGGTAGTAATTCACTCCTAGAAAATCAACTGTGTTCTCACGTATGAGTTCCAACTCTTCGGCTGTGTATTCTGGTAACAAGTCATGCTCAGCTAAGATTTCCACCAATTCCTCTGGATAAGTTCCCAAGACAGACGGATCTAGAAAAGATTGCGCTTGGAAGAGGTCCGCAATGCGAGCAGCTTTCACGTCTGCAGGATGTTGGCTACGTGGATATGCTGGTGTCAAGTTGAGGACAATCCCAATCTTAGAGCCTGGTAAGACTTCATGACAAGCCTTAACTGCAAGAGTGCTCGCCAGTTGTGTATGATAGGCAACCTTAACCGCTGCTTTGGCATCCACCTTATGTGGATAATGGGCATCATAAAAATAGCCAAACTCAACAGGAACGATAGGCTCATTGAAGGTAATCCATTGGTCCACAAGGTCACCGTAGGTCTCAAAACAGAAACGAGCATAGTCTTCATAAGCCTTAATAGTTGCTTTATTTTCCCAACCATCCCCATCTTCTTGAAGGGCGAAAGGCAGGTCAAAGTGATAAAGATTGACTAAGAGACGAATGCCCTTGGCCTTGATGGCCTCAAAGACCTGACGGTAGAAAGCCACACCTTGAGGATTGACTGCTCCACGACCCTGTGGGAAAATACGTGACCACTGGATAGAAGTTCGAAAGGCTGTGTGGCCAGTTTCTAACAATAGTTCGATATCCTTTTCCCAGTTTTCATAGAAGGTCGATGTCTTATCTGGGCCAATCCCATTGTAGTAGCGATTTGGCTCTACTTGATACCAATAATCCCAGAGATTATCTCCCTTGCCGTCACCAGGTACTCGTCCTTCTGTCTGTGGTCCAGAAGTTGAGGAACCCCAGACAAAATCCTTTGGAAATTTTAGCATAGTACTACCTCTTTTTACGCTTTTAATGTTTACTTTCTCTCATTATAAAGAAAAAACAAGGCAAAAACTAGTTACATTTTTGTCTTGTTTTTCTTCTGATTATAGATTTTATTTATTTGTTAGGATTTCAAGGGTTTCAAGCAAGTTATCTGCGTGAACTTCGATTGTATCTCCTGTCGCCTTAATCTTGACTTCTACGATACCATCCGCTGCTTTTTTACCAACAGTAATACGGATTGGAAGACCAATCAAGTCGCTATCGCTGAATTTAACACCGACACGTTCGTTACGGTCATCCGTCAAAACTTCGTAACCTTTGTTTACCAAGGCTGCTTCGATACGATCTGTCAATGCAAGAGAGTCTTCATCCTTGACATTAACCGGAATCAAGTGCACATCAAATGGCGCCAATTCTTTAGGGAAGTTGATTCCCCAAGCGTAACGATATTCGCCTTTTGGAGTTTTGTTAACAAAGAGGCGAGCGTGTTGCTCCATAATCGCTGAAAGGAGGCGACTAACACCGATACCGTAGCATCCCATGATAATTGGGATCGCACGACCATTTTCATCCAAGACATCTGCTCCCATACTTGCTGAGTAGCGAGTTCCCAGTTTGAAAATATGACCAATTTCGATACCACGGGCAAAGTTGAGAACACCTTTTCCATCTGGTGAAATTTCGCCCTCACGCACTTCACGGATATCTACATACTCAGCAGTGAAATCACGACCTGGATTCACACCAGTCAAGTGGTAGCCATCTTGGTTGGCACCAGCAACAGCATTGCGAAGATCTTGAACTTTACGATCTGCAATGATTTTCACATTTTCAGGTAGACCGACTGGTCCTAGAGAACCGAATCCTGCTGGAATGACAGCAGCGACTTCTTCTTCAGTGGCTACGTCAAAGAAATCCGCTCCCAAGTGGTTTTTCAATTTTACTTCATTAAGTTGGTCATTTCCTACTAGAAGGGCTGCGACAAGCTCACCATCTGCCATGTAGAAGAGAGTTTTGATAGTTTGCTCTTCTGGAACGTTTAGAAAGGCTGCTACTTCGTCAATAGATTTAACACCTGGTGTTTCCACGCGAGTCACTTCATTTTCAGTCACAACACGGTTGCTTGGTTTGTAGGCGTTAGTTGCCATTTCCAAGTTAGCTGCATAGCTTGACTCACTTGAGTAGGCAATGGTATCTTCACCAGAAACCATCCATTTGAGCAATTCTGCCTTGATTTCTTTCTGTACATCTACAGGAATCTCATCAAATGATGCGACAGACTTGTCTAAAACAACCCAACGGTCAAGGTCTGTACGAGCAGGTGTGATGGCCATAAATTCTTGGCTATCCTTACCACCCATAGCTCCACCGTCACCGATGATGGCTTTGAAGTCCAAGCCACTACGAGTAAAGATACGCTCATAGGCTGCCTTGTACTCATCATAGGTTACATCCAAGCTATCATAGTTAGCGTGGAAGCTATAACCATCTTTCATGATGAATTCACGCGTACGAAGAAGTCCATTACGTGGACGTTTTTCATCACGGTATTTAGGCTGGATTTGGTACAAGTTTAGTGGCAATTGCTTGTAAGACTTGACAGAATCACGGACAATCGCTGTGAAGGTTTCTTCGTGAGTTGGACCCAAGATAAAGTCTGACTTCTCACGATTTTTCAATTTGTACAAGTCTTCACCGTAAGTATCATAACGGCCAGATTCACGCCAAAGGTCAGCACTGAGAAGGGCTGGAGCCAACATCTCAACAGCACCAATCTTGTCAAATTCTTGACGCATGATCTTCTTAGCTTTTTCGATAACACGGTTAGCAAGTGGCAGGTAAGAATAGACTCCTGCTGATACTTGACGAACATAACCAGCACGCAACATAAGGGCGTGGCTGATAACTTGAGCATCGCTTGGCATTTCGCGAAGCGTTGGGATTAGCATTTTACTTTGTTTCATATTTTTCCTCTAATTCTTAAAAGAAGGTTCGCATGATGTCGTTCCAGGTTACGGCGATCATCAAGACAACCATAATCACAACTCCAACTAGAGTAACATAGGTTTCAATTTCTTGTTTCAGTGGTTTGCGGCGAATAGCTTCAATAATATTGAGCACGATTTTCCCACCATCAAGTGCCGGGATAGGAATCAAGTTGAAAATCCCGATATTGATAGAAATCATAGCCAAGAAGAACAAAACATTCTCAAGACCATTTTTAGCAGCATCGCTACTTGCCTTAAAGATTGCAACAGGTCCACCTAACTTATTCAAGTCAGGTTGGAAAATCAAGTTTTTCAAGGCATTGAGAATGCGCAAAGCTGAGTCAGCTGCAGATGTGAATCCACCTACAAACATAGACCAGATATCCGATTTAAGTCTCGGTTGAACACCCAAAATATAACGCCCTTGGCTTTCCTCAGGTGTCACACTGACTTGTTTTTCAGTTCCATTTTCAGAGACTGTCACATCTAAAACAGGTGCTGTTTTATCCTTGGTCTCTGCTTCCACTGCCTGAATCAAATCTTGCCAGTTACTGATTTCGTGTGAACCGACTTTAGTGATTTGGGCCGTATTTTCAAGGCCGACTTTTGCTATCGCGCTATCAGGGATGATACTAAAGTTATTACTTTGTGTATCACGAACACCACCTTGCATGAAAATCAAAATCCAGAAGACGACAACTCCTAGGATAAAGTTATTCATGGGGCCTGCAAAGTTGGTAATCAATTTGCCCCAGACAGTTGCATTTTGATATTGAACGTCTAGCGGAGCGATACGAACTTCCGTTCCATCAGCTTCCACAATAGTTGCATCATGGTCTACGGAGAACGTTTTTTCCTCTTCCAAGACCAAACCTGTGATAAAGAGTTTATCCTCAAAGTCAAACTGGGTTACTTGCATCGGAAGAGCCGTTTGGTCGACCTTCTTACCAGAAAGATTGATGCGCTTAACCTTGCCATCTTCGGCTAAGGTCAAACTAACAGGAGTTCCTGTCTTAATCTCTGTGGTATCTTCACCCCAACCTGCCATGCGGACATAACCACCAAGCGGTAGGAGACGAATCGTGTAAGCAGTCCCGTCTTTCCCGATATGGGCAAAGATTTTCGGACCCATACCAATGGCAAATTCACGAACCAAAATTCCAGACTTCTTAGCAAAGTAGAAATGTCCGAACTCGTGAACCACCACGATAATTCCAAAAACAAGGATAAAGGTTAATAATCCTAACATTTAATATCTGTTCACCTTTCCTTAAAATAAGCCAAAGAGGTGCATAATAGGGAAAACTGCTAGCATAGAATCAAAACGATCCAGTACTCCGCCATGCCCTGGAATAAAGAATCCTGAATCCTTGACTCCAAAATGGCGTTTCATGGCACTTTCAATCAAATCACCTAATTGACCTGCAATACTAAAGAAAATTGCAAAGAGCATCATTTTATAAATGCCGTAAGGAAGGGCAACTGTGCTATCCACTAACATAAAGATGAGTGTAACAAGCATGGCAGCTATAATACCACCAAAAGCTCCTTCGACTGATTTGTTAGGAGAAACTCTTGGAGCCAATCTTCTCTTGCCGAAATTCATTCCAACGAGATAAGCACCACTATCTGTTGCCCACACGATACAGAGAGCCAAGAGCGCTTTATCCAAGCCAGCGATTCGAGCATCGACTAAAGCGTTGAATCCAAAACCAACATAGAAACTCATGGCGATTGGGTATACAGCATCTTCAATGGTGTAATTCTTGCTAAAAACAGTGCAACCTAACATGATAAAAATCACAACACCATATGCGACAACATTCCCATCTACAGGTAAAAATGTCAAGTAGTTTTCTAGGGGGATTGTCAGTGCGAAAGTTGCTAGCAAGGTCAACAAACCCTCAGGGGTCATGGTGTTTAACCCTTTCATCTGGAGCAACTCACGAACTCCAAGCATGGCTAAAATTCCCATCACAATCTGTAGCCACAGCCCTCCAACCATCAAGAGTGGGATAAAGATAGCTAGGGCCAAAGCGGCAAATATGGTCCTCTTTATTAAGTCCTTTTTCATAATTTTCCTATACTCCTCCAAATCGACGATTGCGGCGGTTAAACTCTGCAATAGCTTCCTTCAAGGCTTCCTCATCAAAGTCAGGCCACAAGACATCTGTGAAATAAAGTTCACTATAAGCTGCTTGCCAAGGCAAGAAATTACTCAAACGAAGCTCGCCACTAGTTCGGATGATTAAGTCAGGATCGCGCAAAGTTTTCGGCAAATGTCCCGTAAAGAGATATTCCCCAATCAACTCTTCTGTAATATCGCCCGGATTTACCTTGGCATCCAAAACATCCTGCGCAATCAACTTGACTGCCTGTGTAATTTCAGCTCGTCCACCGTAATTAAGGGCAAAATTGAGAATCAAACCTGTGTTTAACTTGGTCAACTCTTCTGCCTTTTTCAAAGCTTCAAAGGTTTGTTTCGGCAAACGATCAGTCTCCCCAATCATTTGAATCTTCATGTTCTTTTGGTGCAACTCAGGGACATATTTATCGTAAAATTCAACCGGAAGGTTCATGATAAACTTAACTTCCTGGTCTGGGCGAGTCCAGTTTTCAGTCGAGAAGGCATAAACTGTCATAGCCTTGACACCCATATCACTAGCAGCAATGGCTACTGTTCTCAGAGCATCCATCCCAGCCTTATGCCCAAAGACACGTGGCTGCATCCGTTTTTTGGCCCAACGACCATTCCCATCCATGATAACTCCGATATGAGCTGGCACTAACGCTGGTGTTTCTGTTACTTTATCTTTTTTTAAAAATCCAAACATGATTGTATTCCTATTCAAAAATCTATCGTTTCATTATACCATATTTTTCGCTTTTCTTCTATCATATTCTCTTATTCTAAGGCGGAATTCCCCATAGGACTCCTATCTTTCTCAACTAACAAGCCTTGCATTTCCCAAAGAAAGTTGATACAATAAAACATAAAGATTTATCCTTGTTCAGTCACAGGGGTTTTTTATTGAAAGGATCTTATCATGTCAAAAAAACTACAACGTAAAAAACAATTAAGAAACAATCTTCGTCGCTCAGGCGCACTTTCAAACGCTGTAAACAAGGTTGTCGAAGAAACAAAAAAAGTTGTGAAACACGCTGAAAAAGCAGCAAGTGAAGCAGGAAAAGCTGTTTCTAAGCAAGTTGAAAAAACTGTAGAAGCAACTAAAGAACAAGCTCAAAAAGTTACAAGCTCTGTAGAGGAATTCGCAGCCAACCTAGGTGGACTTTCAGTAGATCGCGCTAAAACTTTCTACGATGAAGGGATCAAATCTGCAGCTGACTTCAAAAACTGGACAGAAAAAGAACTCCTTGCCTTGAAAGGAATCGGTCCAGCAACTATCAAGAAATTAAAAGAAAACGGCATTAAGTTCAAGTAATCTTTCTTGTTCCTTGCTTTTCCGTCAAAAACTTGTTAAAATATAGCCATTAGAGGTGTTTTGAGTCCCACATTTTACAGAAAGTGGCGGAGCTGAGAAATCCACAAATGTGTCAAAACTGGTTGCTAATGGATGAAATTTAAAAATGAAATATAAATGTCTTTTTGTTTTAAAGACGAGAGTTGCGGGCATCTGCCCGAAATTGGGTGGTACCGCGGATTAAACACATTCGTCCCTGTCAGATTGATGACAGGGGCGATTTTTTTATTGCGGCCGAGCAAAAGGAAGTTGTCATGAAACAATCTTTTAAAACCAGCAAACTCTACTATGGTTTTCCTATCTTCATCTTAGGGTATCAGGACCAGAACTTTGGGCACAATATCACGACCTGCAGTTCCTCTTATAGCCTGGGCGATTGGCTGGTCATCGGTGTTGGTGCTGAGGAAAATGCGGCAGACCAGATTAAGCATTACCAGAGGTTCACTGTAAACATCCCTGACGAAAACCTCATGCTTGAGATGGAGCAGGCTGGCTTTATCAGCCATCGGGAGAAATTGAAACACCTGGGGCTTGACTATGAGATTTCTGAACGAACTCAGGCTCCGATTTTGGAGGCTTGTCCAGTCGTTTTGGATTGCCAGGTAGATCGGATTATCGAGGAAGATGGCATCTGTCATATCTTCGCTAAGATTCTTGAACGACTGGCTGACCCAGAACTCTTAGATGACAAGGGGCATTTTATAAATGACCGCTTTGCACCGACTTACTTTATGGGGGACGGCCACCAGCGTGTTTATCGTTATCTAGATGACCGAGTCGATCCCATGGGGAGCTTTATCAAGAAAGCGAGGAAGAAGAATGAAAAGAGCTGAACTGCCAGAACGAATCGAAACGGAGCGACTTGTCTTGCGAGTCCGTAAAGTAGCGGATGCTGAGGATATTCATGCCTACGCTAGTCTTCCAGAGGTTTCTTATCCAGCTGGCTTTCCGCCCGTCAAGACCTTGGAAGATGAAATTTACTATCTGGAGCATATCCTTCCTGAGCGCAATCAAAAGGACAATCTCCCAGCTGGCTACGGCATTGTTTTTAAAGGGACTGATAGGGTTATCGGCTCTGTTGACTTCAATCATCGCCACGAAGACGATGTGCTGGAGATTGGCTATACCTTGCACCCAGACTATTGGGGACGCGGTTATGTGCCAGAAGCAGCGCGTGCCTTGATTGACTTAGCCTTTAAAGATTTGGGTCTTCACAAGATTGAACTCTCTTGCTTTGGTTACAATATCCAAAGTCAACGAGTCGCAGAAAAACTTGGATTTACCCTCGAAGCTCGTATAAGAGATCGCAAAGATGCCGAAGGCAATCGCTGTGATGATTTGAGATATGGCTTGCTGAGGAGTGAGTGGGAGGTAATTTGATGCATCTTTTCATCATTGGTGCTCCAGCATCAGGAAAAATGACGATTGGTCAAGAGTTATCTCGACTGACAGATGCTACCCTCTTTTATAACCATCAAGCCATCGATTTTGCACTAGAAATCTATCAGGACTTTACAGAGGAAATGTGGGAATTTGTTCGTGGAATCACCTTTTCTTTCCTTGGAGCAAGTGCAAGAAATCAGCGATCAGTAATTTTAACTGACGTAATTGATTTTTCAAATCAGTACCAGCTGATGTATTTAAAGCAAATTCAGGATTTATTGGATAACTTTCATCAAGAGATTCTGTTTGTTGAGTTGGAAACAAGTCTTGAAGAGCGTTTACGTCGAAATCGAACGGAGAACCGGTTGAAGCACAAGCCCTTGAAACGGCATATTGAGATATCTGAAAGAGAAATTTTGGAGACCACTGAAACACTTCAATTAAATTCCCAATGTCAACCTAATGAGTTACACCACTACCTTAAAATAAATAATACGAATCTGTCTGCAGCCGAAGTTGCTAAGCAGATTCAAGATAAAATGAATACAATATAGAAAGGACAAACACATGTCTAAAGAACTTTCACCTAAATACAATCCAGCCGAGGTTGAGGCTGGTCGTTACCAAAAATGGCTTGACGAAGATGTTTTCAAGCCTTCAGGCGATCAAAAGGCTAAGCCTTATTCTATCGTTATTCCACCACCAAACGTAACTGGGAAACTCCACCTTGGTCACGCTTGGGATACAACTTTGCAAGATATCATCATCCGTCAAAAACGCATGCAAGGTTTTGATACGCTTTGGCTTCCAGGGATGGACC
>ERZ1699241.165-NODE-165-length-15988-cov-4.201059_pt1 | contig 15988 bp, 10 predicted proteins | sample MGYA00581545_ERZ1699241 | MGnify/ENA primary metagenome ERZ1699241 (study PRJEB42319, sample SAMD00040323) | human oral metagenome | material: saliva | host: Homo sapiens | study: EMG produced TPA metagenomics assembly of PRJDB4115 data set (Metgenomic analysis of... | reverse complement strand
CTCCGCACAGTTGAGTAGGGCTGTAAAAGCTGATGAAATCAGCGTAGTAGAGCCCACTCAACCACTGCGTCTTGCTCGACAATCCAAAAATAATTGAGAGGCTAGGACTTTTGTCCCAGCCTCTTCAAATTGTAGATATCTCTTTAATTTTTTAAGTATCATTTAGGTTGCATTATGTAAGAAACAGATGGATTACATTCTAAAAGAAGTTGGAGAATACCAACTTCTTTTTATCCATTCTATTAAAGACTAGGCCTGTACGACCATCATATAAAGAAATAAAGATAGGAGAAAGACGATACTAACAACAAGAGTCGCTAGCTTGAGTCCACGGTGGGAGCGCCAGTAACTTGGTTTTCCTAGGTTACTGGTCGCATCTGTTGAGAGCGATTGTTGTTGGCGAGGCTGCAGGGTGATCAGAACCACAAGAGCGAGGGATAAGATCGAGATCCCGATTGCAAATACCATTTCCATCTTAGGATCCTCCTAACACTCTGAAGAGGGTAAAAATAACTCCCAGCAGAATCACCAAACCAATGATCACATTAAAAGTGACATTGATCTTTTCAGAACGTGTCGTCTTTTCTTTTTCGGCAGGACGGCGTTTGAGAGACTCCATCCGTCCTTCTACTTCTTTGTAAAATAAATCTTTCTTACGATCACTCACTGTATCCACCTATCCCTTCTTGCAAGCGAGCTTTGAAAACAGCTGGCTCAACGCTACTTGATTGGGCAATTTGTTGCGCAACGGCTTCTCTGTAGTTATCCACAGATTGGTAGATTTCCTGGATACGGGCCACCATATCTGCTTCTTTTCCTTGGTCAAAGATATTGGCTTGTGCGAGGAAGTGGCGGTCATGCAGGGTATGGCTAAAGGCAAGGATGACTTGCTGGTGTTCGAAGGCCTTGCGAACAATGCCTTGTACCTCTGCATAGTGGTTGATATCCAGATAAATACTAGAGACCTTAAGCAACTCTTTGATCCGCTCTTGACTGATATTTTGGTACAAGACCACATTTGGGTAGCGGACCATAGACAAGAGGCTCGCAGACATCTCCGTCAAAGCTGCTACACGGAAGGTCACATTCGGCAAATTCTCTACTAGGTAGGTCAAGGCTTCGATCTGATCCGAATTAGTCAAAACAAAGGCGTCTTTACGGATATCGTCTTTCACCTTGAAATCATACAGGTAGCCAAGGGGTCCAAAATAGCTATGCTGATCTTGCGAGGTCAACTGCAAAGCGCGATGATAGGTCGCGTTTTGCGGAATCAAGATCTTCTTGGTCCGGATTTCTGGGCTCTTTAGAATCAACTGCATGTTGCCCGGAAGGCTGTCGTGAAGAGGCTCTTGCCACACCAGGACGTCGCGTCCTTTGATGCCTTTATTGCCTAGCTGGAGACTAATGCTAAAGGAGGTAGCCAGCGTATTGTAGACCAAACCATCTAGATCAAAACCACGATACTCTAGATAAAAGACAAAGTAATCTAAGCGATTCTTGAAAATCTGCATAGGTTGATGGTCCAAGGTTAAGATCAAATCCCCTGTTTGGTGATTCTCTGTCAAACGCTCGATATCCCCTTCAAAATAAGTGGTCACCAAATGCTGACCTTGATCACCACAAGTCGTTACAGCGATCTTACGACCGTATTGGTCGAAGCGCTCAATCATGACCACTTGCCCCTTATCATCTAACCACTCTAAGCGCTCGACGATGCGTTTATAGGAAGCAGCATGGTAAACAATCCGAGCCTTTTCCTGACCATAGTAGGTCACTTTTCCCGAACTGTTATCCCCAGAAACTTCCCAGAAATCAGGCACTGGAACTTCATTAAAGTAGCGTCCCCGCTTCTCCCCTTTTGCTTGTCCTAAGAAATAGATAAAGGGAGACTCGACACCGTCTGGTAAGAAACCATTTGGCTCCAAAACAACGGTCGGGTGGTCAAAGCCAGACTCTTTCATGGAGTGGAGCAGGTCTTGGCTTTCACGAGAATAACTATCAAATACGTTCAGCATGTGTCACCTCTTCTATCAATTGTGCCCAAGCTTCTTCTACTCGGCTGGTCAAAAAGTCTTCTGCACGCGCATAAGATGCTTGACGCATGCTGGCTAGATCATCTTTTTTGTATAGCTGGATGATTTTCTCCGCAAAGGCAGAAGCGATCTGGTCGACCACTTGATCTGCTGAAGGCGGAATGAGATAGCCATTTTTACCTTCTGTGACAAAGGTCTGATTGCCATAAGGAACGTCAAAACCGATAATCGGTAGACCCGAACCAATCGCCTCCATCAAGGTCAACCCAAAGCCTTCACTGGTCGACGCTGACAGGTAAACCTCATAATTCTTATAAATTTCCTCTAGATTGGCATGCCCTTTGAGATGGATATAGTCTGCCGCCCCCAATTCATCAATCAGAGAACGCAACTTGCCTTCTTCTCCACCTTTTCCATAGATGTCAAAAGACAGTTCTGGCAATTCTTTTTTGGCACGAACCACTGCTCGCACCAACCAGTCAATATGCTTTTCTGTCGCCAAACGAGAGGCAGTAATCATAGAAAATGGGGTGCGATTTTCGTTTTGTGGTAAGCTTGCAAGACTCCCAACTGGAATGGTATAGATAGCCGGCTGATGGTTGGTGTATTTGGCAAACTGCTCGGCCAAGATTTCTTTTTGGCGGTCAGTCGCGACAATAAAGAAGTCTACCTTATCTGCATTGGTAAATTGATACTCGTAGTAGTTATTCCACAGGATATACTGATCATCGACATTATTGGCACTGAAGTGCTCGGCATGGACGACCACACCCAGGCGAGCTTTTTGCGCTTCTTCAAAGATAGGCTGACCAATATTGGTTTCCCGATCCAAAATCACCAAATCTTGTTTGGTCAATTGAAGGTTCTGCATGAAGTAGCGGATCAATTCTTGGCGACCAACCAGATAACGATCTGGGAAACGATAGATTTCGCAGCCATCTGCCATCTGCATGCTGTAGGCAACCGTCCCGTCTTCATTGTAAAAACGGCGCTCAATCAAGTTGGCTTGGTTGTTCTTAGGAATGAAATACTCTGTACAATAGCGGGTATAGGAGAAATAATCCTTTCTCACCAAAATCCCTCTAGACACGTACTCGCAGCGTTCGACATAAGGACTGTTTTCTTCGCGCAGGTAGCAGGTCAAAAAATTGTCCTGGTCCTCATAAAAGAAGCGCTTGATCTTGCCGTCGACTTCTTCCCGAGTCGGTTTTCCGGCAAAACCTGCTAAGACCTGATCAATGGTATAGGTCGTTGGCGCAATTTTTATATCTGTAAAATAGCTATAGAGCCAGATGATTTCATCATTTTTAAAACCGATATTTTCTGTTAAATGCTGGATATTATCGGCTAGAATCATATCCATAAAGACAAACTTGGCTGGTTGATGGATATTGCGTAACAACTGGGCACGGTAGGCCTGGGCATACTCAACACCACTGCTGGCCCAACCGATTCCAAGGTTGATATTGTATACTGTCATAATGTCCTCTTTTATGGGAAATGCAAGACAATTTCCCCTTTTTTATTGATTTCTACTCGACTCAGTAAGAGATTGCGGACCATTTGTTCTTTGGCCGCCTCTTTCATTCGTTCAAAGGATTGGTAGGCTTCTTGGAAAAATTCTACCAAAGGGTTTTTCTGACTGGTGTACTGACCAGAGAGCGCCATGCGCAATTGTTGCAGATAGTCTACCTGCTCGACCCAGTTTTCATCGATAGCTTTTAGGATGGCCATGCGCTGGAATTGGGCGATCACCTCATCGGTGCCTAGGATCTCATACTTAGCTTCTAACTCACTTTTAGCAATCTCCCATAAGAAATTTTCTTTGGTTTTCTTGCTACGGAAGGTTTGGTGGGCCTTTTCTGGATCCACTTGGTAGCTCACATTGTCTAACATATAGCGATAAAAAGCTACCGGTTCCTTGTATTCTTTTTTATGGGCTACACTTGAAAAGACGGAACGAAGCACTTTTTCAACGATATCATCCAAGCGTCCTTCTTGTTTGATCAAGCGGTCGCGCTCTTCGTAGACGATGGCACGCTGAATGTTCATGCTTTCCGCAAATTCTAACGTCATCCGACGACTGGCCTGACCAGAACTTTCACTAGCATTTTGGGCCCGTTCCACCAAGTTTCTATACTTGCGCTTGGTCAGAGCTTTGGCTGAACCAATCCGCTCATCCACATCATAGTCTTGATAGGTATCCTGGATCCAGTCTGGTCCCCAGTTTTTCATCAAATCGTCTTCTAAAGAGACAAAGAACTTGGTCAAACCGGGATCTCCTTGGCGACCTGAACGTCCCCGAATTTGAAGGTCAATCCGCTGGTTCATCATCCGCTCAGTCCCAACAACCACCAAGCCACCTAACTCAGCGACTCCTGGTCCCAACTTGATATCGGTTCCCCGACCGGCCATTGAGGTCGCAACCGTCACAGCTCCTTTTCGACCTGATTCCTTAATGATCTGGGCCTCTCGAGGAGCATTGTTGGCATTAAGAAGATTGTGTGGAATCCCTTCCCGCAAAAGAAGATTCGAGTAAAGAATCGACATCTCAACGGATCCGGCAAAGACCAGAATCGGATTGCCCTTTTCGTGGATCTTCTTCACATAATCCAAGGAAGCCACGATTTTCTCTGGCAAGGTCTGATAGATTTCATCCGGCAAATCCTTGCGGATCTTCTTGCGATTGGTTGGGATCTTGATCACTGACATAGCATAGGTATCAAGAAACTCTGCCTCAGCGACCTTCCCAGTACCGGTCATGCCTCCTAACTTCCGAAACATCTTAAAGAGATTTTGGTAGGTAATAGAAGCCATGGCCCGTGTTTCTTGGGTGAGCTTGAGACCCTCTTTAGCTTCAATCGCCTGGTGGAGTCCTCCTTGCAAACGGGTCATTTCCATCAAGCGCCCCGTCGCTTGGTCTAGTAAGACAATCTCCGGTTGCCCTTCGACATTGGGATGGATGACATAATCCTTATCCTTAATAAAGTTTTTATTGGCCTGCAGGGCTAAGCTGATATGGCGGACCAAGTCACGGTATTGGGGATCATAGAGGTTGGGAATGGCTAGAAAAGCTTCTGCTGCATGAGCTCCTTTTCGAGTCAACCAAACTCGTTTCTTTTCTTCATCAAACTTGAAGTCTTCCCCCTCTTTGAAGGTTTGGATCAGGGTATCAATAATCCCATAAAGGTTGGACTGGACCCGAGGAGAACCAGAAATAATCAAGGGAGTCTGAGCACTATCTAGAAGCACCGAATCAATCTCATCGACAATGGCATAATTGAAGTCTGCCAAAAACTGACCATCTGCCGAAGCCGTCAGGTTCTCTGTTAAATAGTCAAATCCTAGACTGGTATTGGTCGTATAAATGACATCTGACCGGTAAATCTCCCGTTTGACTTCTGGATCTAATTCTTCGTCTTCAGATTGTTTCAAGGGAACTCCAACAGTCAAGCCCAAAAAGCGGTAGACCTGTCCCATCTCTTCTGCATCCCGAGTTGCCAGATAGGTATTGGTCGTAATAACCATGACCCCTTTGCCCTCTAAGGCATTGAGATAAACCGGCATAGTTGCCGTCAAGGTCTTCCCTTCACCGGTATTCATTTCAGCGACATTCCCCTGGTGTAGGACGATCCCTCCCATGACTTGCACGTCATAAGGAAACATACCTAATACCCGTTTATCCGCTTCCCGCGCAACCGCAAATGCTTCCGGCAAGAGATCATCCAAGGTCTCACCCTTAGCTAGACGTTCCCGAAATTCCACAGTCTTCTCCTGTAGTTGTCGATCCGTCAAGCGGGCCATGTCATCCTTCCAGCTATTGACTTCTTTTAAGATTTTTTTGATGTTTCTTAATTTAACGTAATCCAATGTAATCCTCTTTTTTTGCAGTGATGTTCGTCTATTCGAGAACTTCTGCTCCCTCAGACGATATTGGTTGAATCGTGAAATAGTGGAAGGTAAACTCTTGCAAACCTGCACTGAGCAAACGTACTTCATAGGCGTATGCTTGATCTGGATAGGTAAACGGCAAGCGACCTTCTGCGGTTACTCGACGGCCAACGACTTCTCCAAAGCGATCTTTGAAGACGATTTCTACCATAACGGTATGAGCAGGAATCGCTTCCATCGTGATAACCAATTCATAATCTTGCTCTCTTTTGAGCAGGGGCAGACTAGGAATTTGACGAGTTGCGCCAAAATTTGTCTGCGAATGCCAAGTTTTCAGCAATTGACCAGATGGCATGAGGGGGTTCTGAAACTGAACGCTTCCTTGGGCAGTCGCCTGAATGGTCGATCCCCAAAGATAATCTGCTAGAACGGTATCGCCCCAGTAGATTCGTCTGCTTTCATTTTCTTTTATTTTTATCATTGGTTTCTTCCAAAGTCTCTTTCCATGATTTCTTTGTACTGGGTCACAAACCACTCAATGATCGGACCACTCGCATCATTGTGTCGACCGGCACGACTAGTACTGATAATACGAACCGGCAATTCATACAAGGCCTCTAAAATATCTGGATAAGCTTGCTGGTCGTAGTCATCATCCCTCATATAGGCAAGGGCTAAAATCGTATCCTTGAAATCTGCCTGGTCAAACCGTTCCCAGAAGCGTTGATTGAGCTGACCGATCCCTTCTTGCGACACTTGACCAATGATCAACTGCATCATGTCTAGGGATGTTCCAAACTCATCTGGACGTTTAAATTTCAGATTGGCAGCGACATCCCCCAGGTTGACAATGGGTTTTCCAACCAAGATCGCATGAGGAGAATAAAGAGCACCATAGTAAAGGGCACCAAAGGTCCCCATGGACAAGCCTGAGAAATTCATATCTTTGGGCTCAAAGCCGAACAAGTCCAAGTGCTGATCAATAAAGGCTGTGATTTGATTTTCTAATTCTTCTGAGCCCATATAAAAGGATCCACCTTCCAGTCTTGGGTCAGAAAAGAGAATAAAGGGACTACCCATAGCACGCATCATCCCAAACCCTTCAAATCCTTCGGCTGGACGATACCCAGAAAAGTAAATGTTTAAAGGGGGCTTCAGATCGCCAGGATGGAAATAAGCAAAAATTTCTTGACGTTTGTGGTCCCGTAGCGTCTTAGCTCCTACGGTCATCTCTCCTAAAGGACCATGGGACAAGCGCTTATGTAAAGCTCCGATCGTAAGCGTCCCCTCTCCTTTTGCTTCCAGCGAAAAGGCTAGGTAATAAGGTTCTGCTCCATCCAGTTCTAGTGGTTGCTCCATCTCTTCTTCTGAAAAGACTGCATCTTTGACCCACTCTCCCAGAGCACCAAAGCGGTAAAATTGGATCCGCAATTGTAGCTGGCAGCTAGGATCTTTTTCGTATTCCAACCAAAAATTGATGGGACGGCTAGCGTCATACACATAATTGTAAACCCACTGAACAATCGGCGTAAACTCTTCCCCGTATGCTCCGTCAAGCTTGAGGAAATGTTGCCCCAAGACTGTTTGCTGACCAGCAAAATCAGGTCTCACCTGCAGGTCACGAACTGTAAAGGCATCCCCGTATTGATTGTCGTATAAAAAGCGGTCTAAAACATAGAGAAATTGATGCTTATTTGAGAAATCCCAGGGTCTTGCTTGCTTGAGTCTTAAAAGGTGGGCCAATTCGTCAGAAGGCGCCTCTAGTTCATGGCTTTGATCATAAAAAACAGTATAAGGCTGAAAATAAGCCAGGTCTTCTCCTAAAGCTAATAAATCTTCTGGCTTTTCCAGAATCAAGGCTTTGAATTTGGAGATTTCCTCTTCTTCCATATACTCTTTGAGCGATGGAAGAGCGGTAGCTTGAAAAAAGTGCCAGCCTAGTCCAGCAGGAAGCTCCACCTGATCCTGCCAACTACTTGAGCCGATTTGGAGAATATGGGGTATCTGTAGTTTTTTATCCATGACGTTCTTTCATCCATCCTTCCCATTTCTCGATCAAGCGTTGACCGGTGTATTCTTGGATTTTTTCGATTGAGTAGACCAAGGCTTCATTCCAAGGCTTCAATTCCAATAAGAAGTACGTGATTGCCTTTTCTAATTCCTTGTCTCCCTTTGATATAACATAACCGTTTTTCAAATGATCGACATATTCTGTCTGGACGCGGTTGACCTGAGGAATCCCAGCAGAGATCCCTGCAATCTGCGTATAGAGGTTGGGTTCCTCGCTTAAATCTACGATCAAGCGTGTTTTTTCCAACTCTTGAATAATGTCATTTTCATTTGAAAAATTCTTAACTACAAAACGGTAGTCCGGTGCGTCTTGTACGGACTCTTCATCGATGATCTGGTTTTCCCCAAGTCCTTCCATTTGGGCTGGTGATTGAACCAGATGAAAGTCCTGCTCGCTAGCGATCAATTCCTCGAGTTGCCCTTCTAATTCCTTAACATGCTCCGGTGATCCATTGTAAAATGCAAAAACAACTTCAAATAAAGGATGTTGCGCCAAGACCTCCAGAACCTTCTTGAGCTGGCTCTTACTTGGAAGCTCAGCTTCATTGACATAAAAGTAAATCTTCGATTCCTTGCGCTCCTGACTAGAGCCCAAACGAAGGCGGGAGTCAAAAGAGGTAATCCGGTGTGTCTTCTGAGCCAAGCTAGGAGAAAAGCCCCCAATCGCTTCTTTGGTTTTTTCACTATCTGTAATCAAGAGCTGGGCATCAATCATATCAAAATAGAGGGCAAAGTTTTCGGCAGACAAGGGCTGACGATCCCCATAGAAAGACAAGACTTTTTTGACGCTACTTGCTGTATCTTGTAAAAAGGCCAAATTTGCTGGATGAGCTGCCAAAACCAACTGGTCTCGTCCTGGAACCAAGGTTGCTAGCTGCTCCTTCATTTTTTCAGCAACAACGTCTCCCATATTGGCATAGCTTTCTTTTTTGAAGGCATGAAAGAAAGCTTCATTGACCATGACGGAGTGGTTCTCTTCGATCAACATCTCTCTCAAAACCCATTGCCCATCAAAACTCAGATACTCTTGGAAATAAGGTTTCCCCTCATTGTAGTAGATTCGACTAGAGATAAAGCCACGATCATCTAAGTACTCGATGTAGCTGATCTCGTCATTCTTATAACGGGTCAAAGAGAGAAGGTTTCCATCCACTCCCATATCAATTTTCGCTAGGTGGTGGCCCTTACGAAATGCCATCACCAAAAAGGGAGTATAGGAAAAAGTGGTCTCACTCGGCCATTCGATGTCCTGAAGCTGAACTGGGCGCATAGCCAAATCAGACGGAACCTGTTGGATCTTATCAAAAATCGAAAGCACATCTGTCTCTAACAAATCTTGGCGGTGTAAAAAATAGCGCAGTTGTGGACTATACTGAGGCAACAATAAGATCCGATCCATTTCTGCTTCTTGAAAAATACGAACTTGATTAATGGTATCGTCAAATTCAATGGACTCTCGCATCCAGTACCAAGGGGTAGCTGTTTGCTGCCAGATGCGGTCCGTTCCATACCAGGCTGGTACAAAATAATACATGGTTACTCCTAGAATATTCTTGTATAACGTTGATTCACACGAAGGGCACGAATTTCTTCTCGGATATTGTAAATCATTCCGACAAACATGAGGAAAGTCCCTGGGATCATGGTCAAGCGCAAGAGCTCCTTATCCCATAATAAGAGAGAAAAAGGAAGCGCCGTGAAGAGGATCAGATACAAGGTCCCAAAAACCGTCAAGCGTAGCACAATTTTATTGATATAGCGACGTGTATCTGCTCCAGGATAGACATGATCGATATACTCGGAAGCCTTCATCATCTTATCTGCAATTTCTTCTCCATTCACATTGACAAAGGCAAAAGCAAAAGAGAGAAGGGCGATCATCAGAATGTAAAGAAGGATCCAAATCGGATCTCCCATCACCAAGTGTTTGGCTAAACGAGCAGCCCACTTGGCATTGGAATCCATTGACAAGATCAAGAGCATAGCATACTGAGGAATGGACACCAAGGTCATGGCGTACATGAAGGGCATCCCTCCTGCCGGGTTGAGCTTGATATCCAAAAAAGTATAACTTTTCAAGTTGTTGTGGATCCCTAATTTATTGACAGGAATCTGGTACTTGGAATATTCCACCAAGACTGCCACATAGACAAAAATCAAGATGAAAATCACGCCCAGAACATAAGCGATTTCTGGAATATTATTGACATTTGAAAGGGTCTGCATCACGTCTTCTGGCAGGTACATAACCATCCCAGCCATCATGATCACAACAGAACTTCCAAGCCCCAAAGCGGCATTTAGATCGGAGAGCCAAACTAAAAAGAAGGCTCCAGCCACCATAATCATGGTATTGACCGCAATGACAAGTCCGGGGTTCAACCCTGTCTTCAAGGGGAGATACATGGCCACTGCCAAAGACTGGACGATGGCGAGCGCCAAGGTCACGTACATCTTTCGTCGCTCCACTATCTCCGTGCTGGTTTTTTCGAGGTTAAAGCGTTTTGAAACGGTAAACATCCGCCACAAAATCATGGAAGACATCCATGGGGATAGACCGATCGAAAAGATCGACATTCCGCGGAGGTTTCCCCCCATCACAGCGCTTGAAAGCTGCAAGCCCGTTGTCGTTCCCTCATTGAGTCTCAAGGCCTTTGATAAGTCAACAAAAGGCAGGGAAATTTTACTTCCCAAAACATAAATAAAGACGAAAAATATCGTCCAACAAAATCTCTTTCCTACTTCAGATCGTTTTAACATTTCTTTTAAACTTTCTCTTACTCATTTTGACTCTTTCACCAGGGAAACAGCCTTTAAATATGTGCCTTTAGAGCATTTTATCTCAACTTATTTTACCATAATTTGCGACTTTTCCAAACTCATTTGTCACTAATATTTGATAATATTTCAATTTCCCCATTTGGTACCGTATTCAACAAAAAATCCTTCAGATGTTTATCTGAAGAATCTTGTTTACTTGGATATTATTCTCCTAATGCCATGATGGTATCGACAAATAATTTCTTTGTAAAATAGCCATTGCGGATCAAATAAGAAGTATATTGAGCCTTTCGGACCATTTGGGCATACTCTTCTTCTGTACAGTCTTGAACCAGACGATTAGCTTCTTCAAGACTAGATGCTACAAAGCCAAGCCCTTTTTCTCGAATATAGTCTGCATTTGACAAATAGTCTGGCACCACTACTGGAAGACCTGCGGATAAGTAAGTCGATAATTTGTAGGAAATATTTTCTTTGTAGTAATCTCGCTCATCCTCGGGGTTCTCTGAATTTCCCCAGACCAGCCCAAAACCACCCTTAGAAAGCTCCAAAAGCAACTCTTGCTTGGTTCGCCAGCCTTCCATATGGACCTTGGAATAATCAACTCCTTCAACTGGTTCAGCATAGACATGAAGGGGTGTATCATATTTCCAGTCGATGATATGAGGGAAACGCGAAGGATTTCCTGAGAAGATCAGTTTTTTCTCAAATTGTGGGGTATAGAGATCCAAACTGTGGGTCAAATCCCACAACTTTTGGACCACATATTTTTTCACTGTGAGCCCTTCTGATACTAGACGATGGTACATTTGCTCTGACGGAACAACGACTAAATCACTCTGATTGTACATGTCGATATAGTTAGGCATCAGGTAATAATTGCTCTCAAACATGAGTGGTGGAACATCATGGATAAACATGACCAGCTTGGTTTGAAGGAGTTTTAACTTATCAACCAAACGGCGGTCCCACTCAATCCCATTCCAAGAAGGCGATTGAACGAAGACGATATCCCCAAAAGCAACGCCTGCTAAAATCCCATCCATTCGCGAGTTCAATTCGCTAGCTGGTTCATTGCTATGATCATAAAAGTAGATCCCTAATTCATTAACCCCAAGTTCACGAACGACATTCATAATATCGTTTTGTGCCATCAGGGCAACACTTTTCGAAGATTGCCCAAATAGATTTGTAAAATGGATTTTCATCTCTTTCCTCTGACTCTTCTTTTTTAATCCCATATTTTCTGAAGATATGAAGGCAAACAGAGCTTTTCACAAAGTAACCTTTTTCATATCCCTCAACGAAAACTTCCTCATTCATTATAACATATTTCCCAACTTCTTAGACATTCTAGATCAATAAAAGACCGGTTCATTCCGGTCTTTTAAGGTTTTATTTGCCATCTTTTTTCCGAATTCCTAAAAGGGCTAATCCAGACAGAAGAATGGAAGCTCCTGTAGCAAGAATATTAGATGAAGGATGGGCACCTGTCTCTGGAAGAGCAGGTCCGGAAGAATGCGTTGCAGTTAGCGAGCTTGTGTCTGATGGAGATTCTGAGTAAGAGGTGCCAAACGAAGACACGACAGACTCCGAAGAACTTGTCACAGCAGAGAAACTTGACGCATAAGACACACTAATCCATTCAGAAATTTCCTGCGATAAGGATTGACTCTCTGTCGATGATGCGCTTCTAGAATCTGAAACACTCGTCAAAGGAAATTCAGATACTGGCATGGACGTTGAAGCCGATTCGCTTGAAGAAAGGAGTGAAGCTGATTGGCTATAGGAGTCAGACTTCGATAGCGAGGCCGACGCTAGAGATTCTGAATGGGATGTCCATTGTGAAGCAGATAGACTCTCAGAAACGGATCGAGAGAACGATCCAGACTCTGAAACCTGCGATGCAGCTACAACATGAGAAGTTGAGGCAGATTGGCTTGTGGAGACAGAGGCTTGAACTAATGAATCTGATTGGCTTGCAGAAACGGACGCTTGAACTAGCGATTCTGATTGACTAGCTGAAACGGATGCTTGGACCAGTGAATCGGACTGGCTGGCAGATACGGATTCCTGAACCAGGGAATCGGATTGACTGGCCGATACAGATTCCTGAAGCAACGAGTCTGATTCACTTGCTGAAACGGATGCTTGGACTAACGAGTCTGATTGACTAACGGAAATCGACTCTTGGACTAGCGACTCTGATTGACTCGCTGAAACTGATTCTTGAGCCAGCGACTCTGATTGACTAGCAGAAACTGATGTTTGAACCTGAGATTCTGATTGGCTGACTGAAACTGAGGCTTGTACCAAGGAATCGGACTCACTCGCCGAAACTGATTCTTGAGCCAGCGATTCTGATTGACTTGCTGAAACGGATGCTTGGGCCAAAGATTCGGATCGACTAGTTGAGATCGACTCTTGGATTAGCGATTCTGATTCACTTGCTGAAACGGATGCTTGAACTGAAGACTCTGATTGACTGGCAGATACAGATTCCTGAACCAATGACTCGGATTGGCTAGCCGAAACGGACTCTTGAATCAACGACTCTGATTGACTGGCCGATACAGACTCCTGAACCAATGATTCCGATTCACTCGCAGAAACTGACTCTTGGACCAGTGATTCTGACTGACTAGCGGAAACGGATGCCTGGGTCAACGACTCGGACTGACTAGCCGAAACGGACTCTTGAACCAACGACTCGGACTGACTAGCGGAAACTGATTCTTGAATCAGCGAGTCTGACTGACTGGCCGATACCGATTCTTGAACCAATGATTCCGATTCACTCGCAGAAACTGACTCTCGCACTAACGATTCTGATTGACTCAATGATGTTGATTGCAAATCAGTCGATACTTGCGTTTCCGATTGACTCATTGAATCAGAACGAGAAAAGGACATAGATTCTGTAATTTGAGACTTAGATTCAACATCAGAAGTAGATTGTGATTGACTCACTGAAACGGAGGCTTGTACTAACGACTCCGATTGACTCGCCGATACAGATGCCTGAACCAAAGACTCAGACTGGCTTGCAGAAACTGACGCTTGTACCAAGGATTCGGACTGACTGGCAGAAACCGAGGCTTGAACCAATGAGTCTGATTGGCTGGCTGAAATCGATTCTTGAGCCAATGAATTTGATTCACTTGCCAAAACTGACGCTTGGACTAGTGATTCTGATTGGCTAGCTGAAACGGATGCTTGTACTAACGAGTCTGACTGACTGGCGGAAACTGAGGCTTGAATCAAGGACTCTGACTGACTCAACAAAACGGATTCTGACAGCTTTTTGCTCATCGAAATAGATTGTGACAAGGAAATCAGTTGAGAAACCACTTCCTCCGATCCAACAGCTGATGTCGACTGCGATTGAGACACAGAAATTGATCTAGATGCTAAATTAGATAAGGATACCGACTGACTCAACGAAACAGATTTCGAGGCTTTTTCAGACTCACTCTTAGATGCTGATGCTGCTTTTGATTGTGAGTCTGATTGACTGGCGGATACAGATTCTTTAATCAAGGACTCTGACTGACTTGCGGAAACCGATTCCTGAAGCAACGATTCAGACTGACTGGCAGATACGGATTCTTGAACCAAGGAATCGGATTGACTAGCTGATACAGATTCTTGAATCAAGGAATCGGATTGACTAGCAGAAACGGACGATTGAACCAACGACTCCGACTGGCTGGCTGAAACTGATGCCTGAACCAACGAGTCTGATTGACTGACGGATACTGATTCTTTAACCAGCGACTCTGATTGACTAGCTGAGACTGATGCCTGAATCAATGACTCTGACCGACTTGCAGAAATCGAGGCTTGAACCAAGGATTCTGATTGACTTGCTGAAACCGAGTCTTGAACCAAGGATTCTGATTGACTTGCGGATACAGATTCTTTAATCAAGGACTCGGACTGGCTGGCCGATACAGATGCTTGAACCTGCGAGTCTGACTGACTGGCTGAAACGGATTCCTGAACCAACGACTCTGATTGACTGGCGGAAACCGACTCTTGAACTAGCGACTCCGATTGACTTGCTGAAACCGACTCTTGAACTAGCGACTCCGATTGACTTGCTGAAACGGAGGCTTGAACCAAGGAATCCGATTGACTCGCTGAAACTGACTCTTGAATCAACGACTCTGACTGACTTGTGGAGATCGATTCTTGAACCAACGAGTTGGATTCACTTGTCGAGACAGATTGTGACAAGGAAATCGAGGTTGAAACCTGTGAATCTGACTGACTGGCGGAACTAGATGCTTGCGACAAGGAAACGGACTCACTGACCGAAACAGATTGTGACAAGGAAATCGAATCTGAAACTAGGGATGCCGACGTTGAAGTCGAGAAACTTTGAGACTGTGATGCAGATTCTGACGACGTCATTTTCCGATAATAATAGTTCACGCTCGTCAGTGGATTTGAAACCACCATTTTTTGAATGGTTTGTTTAAAGTTAGAAAAGCCTTCTGCTCCTTGAGGTGTCGCATCTTTCCCAACAATCATAGTCTGATTGTTACCGAGAAAAGCTGATTTTGGAAGCTCTGTGAATGGTTTTGGAACCGTGTATTCTTTCCCTGTATTTTCATCAGTATAGGTGACAGTTTCCTTAGCCGAAAACCATCCGGTAATCTCTAACTCAAAATGACGATCATCCACCCGTTTTGGCGTAACATTCAAGAAATAATCTTTGTTCTTACTTTCAACTTTATTCGTTCCACCTAAATCAGAAAGGGCATCTGAAACATCTTGTTTAAACTCTTTTTCATAAACAAGGGTATACTTATCAAATACCGCCTCATTCCCGACATCGAGATTCGAAACGTTATAGACTTTGGAAGGATCCAGAACGTAGTAACGAAGGATGTAGTCACCGTTTTGACTGGTTGTAACAACTTCACTTCTTATAAAATGCTCACGCGCATTTCCATATAATTCCACTCGGCGTGTGCCAACCGTACTATTGTCAAAGATCCCAGTTGTTGCTTTTTGAGCCGAGTTAACTACCGGAACCTTGACATATCCTGCAATATAACGAGCATTGGAGGCCGTATAATGCTGACCTTCAATCCCGTATTGGGTATAATCTGCTAAGACTTCTTCCTTCACAGTCGGCGTGTATTCTCCCTCAACCACTTTGCCTGCTGGATCTACCACTTAGGAGAAAGTCAATCAGTGACACC
>ERZ1699241.158-NODE-158-length-16553-cov-1.753927_pt1 | contig 16553 bp, 10 predicted proteins | sample MGYA00581545_ERZ1699241 | MGnify/ENA primary metagenome ERZ1699241 (study PRJEB42319, sample SAMD00040323) | human oral metagenome | material: saliva | host: Homo sapiens | study: EMG produced TPA metagenomics assembly of PRJDB4115 data set (Metgenomic analysis of... | reverse complement strand
GAGTCGCGTGGGGTCGTAGAGTTGTATAAGATACAGCTACCCAGCTTTACCAGTACCATAATGGTACAATCAGCGTTTTCAGAGCAAATTGATTTAAGGCCGTCTGAAAAACTGACAGCCTGCCCTTTACCTAAAACCTTCCCATAAGGAAACCCGAAATGACCAAACATATCGCTATCTTGCGCGGCGACGGCATCGGCCCTGAAATCGTTGCAGAAACCGTCCGTGTACTCGACAAACTTATCGAACAAGGTTTGGATGTCAGCTACGAATACGCGCCTTTGGGCGGCGAAGCCTATGACGAATACGGCCATCCTTATCCAGAATTCACACAAAACCTTTGCCGTAAAGCCGATGCAGTCCTGCTTGGTGCAGTCGGTTCTCCTCAATACGACAATCTCGACCGTCCGCTGCGCCCTGAGCGCGGCTTGTTGGCCATCCGTAAAGACTTGAATCTTTTTGCCAATTTGCGCCCTGCCATTTTGTATAAAGAGCTGGCCAATGCTTCTACTTTGAAACCGGAAATCGTAGCCGGCCTCGACATCCTTATCGTACGCGAACTGACCGGCGATATTTACTTTGGCGAACCGCGCGGCATCCGTGTTCTGGAAAACGGCGAACGCGAAGGCTACAACACCATGAAATACAGCGAAAGCGAAATCCGCCGTATTGCCCACGTTGCCTTCCAATCCGCCCAAAAACGCAGCAAAAAAGTCTGCTCCGTAGGCAAAGCCAACGTTTTGGAAACCACCGAACTGTGGCGCGAAATCTTTGAGGAAATCGGCAAACAATACCCTGACGTCGAGCTTTCCCATATGTACGTGGACAACGCCGCCATGCAGTTGGTACGCGCGCCCAAACAGTTTGACGTGATTGCCACCGGCAACATCTTCGGCGACATCCTCTCCGACGAGGCCTCCATGCTGACCGGCTCCATCGGTATGTTGCCTTCCGCTTCATTGGACGAAAACGGCAAAGGCCTGTACGAACCGTCTCACGGCTCTGCTCCCGATATTGCCGGTCAAAACAAAGCCAATCCGCTGGCAACAGTATTGTCTCTCGCCATGCTGCTGCGTTACAGCCTGAACGACGAAACACGCGCGCAACAAGTTGAAAACGCCGTACAAAAAGTACTGCAACAAGGCTTGCGTACCGGCGATATTTACGAAGAAGGTACCAAACTGGTTTCCTGCTCAGAAATGGGCGATGCCGTATTGGCCGCTTTGTAAGAGGCCGTCTGAAAAAAGCGTGGGGGCAATCCCGCGCTTTTTTATATATAAATACTCGAAACCGTAAAAAAGGGCGTGTCTTCACACGCCCTTTCGTCTTATTCAGACGGCCTTAAGATTGAAGCAATCAACCTTTTTTATGTTTGCCGCCAAAGCCGTCGTTAGACTTACGTTTGCCTTTAAAGCCTTCTCCGCCTTTTTTGAAACCGTCAGACTTCTTGAAACCGTCTTTCTTAAAGCCATCTTTTTTGAAACCGTCTTTTTTATGGCCTTCGCCGCGTGATTTGCCGCCGAAGCCTTCTTTGCCCGGTTTCTTATCGCCGCGCCAGCCGCCGGATTTTCTATCGCCCCAGCCGCCTTTGCCTTTCGGTTTGCCGCCGGCAGATTTACGTTTGCGTGTCGGCTCCATGCCTTCGATGGTCAGCTCAGGCAATTTGCGGCCGATGTATTTTTCGATTTTGTGTACTTTGACGTATTCGTTCACTTCGGCAAAAGTAATCGCAATACCGGTACGGCCTGCGCGACCGGTACGACCGATGCGGTGAACGTAGTCTTCAGCCTGTTTCGGCAGGTCGTAGTTGATAACGTGGGTAATGGTTGGTACGTCGATACCGCGTGCGGCAACGTCGGTGGCAACCAAAATTTTGCAGCGGCCTTTGCGCAAATCCATCAGCGTGCGGTTGCGCCAGCCTTGCGGCATGTCGCCGTGCAGGCAGTTTGCAGCGAAACCTTTTTCGTACAAATCGTCGGCGATGACTTCGGTCATGGCTTTGGTGGACGTGAAAATCACGCATTGATCGATATTAGCATCGCGCAAGATATGGTCGAGCAGGCGGTTTTTATGGCGCATATCGTCGCAGTACAACAGCTGCTCTTCGATTTTGCCTTGATCATCCACACGCTCAACTTCGATGGTTTCAGGGTCTTTGGTCAATTTGCGCGCCAGTTTGCCGACCGCGCCGTCCCAAGTGGCGGAGAATAACAAAGTCTGACGGTCAGTCGGGGTGGCTTCGACGATGGTTTCGATATCGTCGATAAAACCCATGTCCAACATACGGTCGGCTTCGTCCAAAATCAGCACTTCTAAGCGGGCGAAATCGACTTTGCCGCTTTGCATCAAGTCCATCAGACGGCCCGGCGTGGCGACAATCAGGTCAACCGGTTTGCTCAGGGCGCGGGTTTGGTAGCCGAAAGATGCGCCGCCGACGATGCTGACGGTGCGGAACCAACGCATATTTTTAGCATACGCCAGCGCGTTTTTTTCCACCTGAGCCGCCAGTTCGCGAGTTGGGGTCAATACCAAAGCGCGCGTTCCTGTGCCCGGTTGTTCGCTGCGTTTGGTCAACCGCTGCAAAGTCGGCAGCAGGAAGGCTGCGGTTTTGCCTGAACCGGTTTGTGCCGAAGCCATAATGTCGCGGCCGTCCAAAGCAAACGGAATCGCTTGCGCCTGAATCGGGGTCGGGCTTTCATAACCCTCGCTGCTTACGGCAGACAAAATGTTTTTATCAAGGTTCAAATCGGCAAATTTAATAGACATATCTATCCTAAGAGACAACAACGCGCACGCCTGAACAATTTCAGACGACCTGAAGCAAAGGAAAGTAACGATACGGGAAATGTGAAGTTACAGGGTTGTCGCAAGCATCTTGCTTGTGGTTAACATCGACGACAACCTGCACAGAAAAGGCTTTGCAAATATGCAAGCAATAAAAGAAACGCGCCCGAAACGGCGGTTTAGGTTGGATGACGATGGCTTCGTATCAAAAGGCGAACGGCGGATAATATAGATTTTATGGACAACGGTCAAGCAAAAAGGCATCAAGTGCGTTAAAATCCAACCCCTTCCCAATACTTATTCAGGCCGTCTGAAACCATGACCGACATTACCCCCTTTGCCAACCGCTTAGGTAAAAACATCAAACATCTTATGAAATGGGCCAAACGCAACAATATCGAAGCCTGGCGCATTTACGACCGCGATATTCCCCAATTTCCCTTTGCCGTCGATGTTTACGGCGACCAAATCCATCTTCAGGAATACGATACCGGCTGGCTGATGCAGCCCGAAGAATACGAAGCATGGCTTGCCGATGTATTGGAAGCCATCGGTTTTGTGACCGGTTTTGCGCCCGAACAAATCCACCTCAAACGCCGTGAACGCCAAAAGGGTTTGCAGCAATACGAGAAAACCGGCAAAACCGGCGACGATTTCGTCATCACGGAAAACGGCCGCAAATTTTGGGTCAACCTCGACAAATACCTCGACACCGGCCTCTTTCTCGACCACCGCAACACGCGCAAAAAAGTCGGCGAAACCGCAGCGGGCAAACGCTTCCTCAACCTGTTTTCCTACACCGGCAGCTTCACCGTCTATGCCGCAACCGGCGGCGCGGCATCCAGCGAAACCGTCGATTTATCGAACACTTATCTCGAGTGGGCAAAACGCAATTTCGAACTCAACGGCATCGACCCCGAACAACACAAAATCGTCCGCGCCGATGTGTTCCAATACCTGCAAAATGCCGCAGACGAAGGCAAAAAGTTTGACCTGATCGTCATGGATCCGCCCAGCTTTTCCAACAGCAAAAAGATGCTCGACATCCTCGACATCCAGCGCGACCACAAAAAGCTGATTGACGGCGCGATGAACCTGCTCGCTTCAGACGGCATTCTATATTTCTCCAACAACTTGCGCAGCTTCGTCTTGGACGATTCGGTTGCGGAACAATACGCCGTCAAAGATATTTCCAAGCAGTCCGTTCCCGACGATTTCCGCAACAAAAAAATCCATCAATGCTGGGAAATCAAGCATAAATAAGCATCAGGCCGTCTGAAAGCCAGTTTTCAGACGGCCTGATTGCCATATTTAATCTCTCAATCAATAGGCGCATAATTCAAGAAAATGTTGACAATATCAAAAGGAAAAGAACATGCAAAACTACCTGACACCCAATTTCTCATTCGCCTCCATGATTCCGGAACGCGCGCTCGGCAGCCGGGTTTGGGATACCGAAGGACGAGAATACATTGACCTGTCAGGCGGTATTGCAGTGAACGCACTGGGGCATTGCCATCCCGATTTGGTCGCAGCCTTGACCGAACAGGCACAAAAACTCTGGCATATTTCTAATATCTATACCACCCAGCCGGCGCAAGAATTGGCTAAAAAACTGGTCGAAAACACCTTTGCCGACAAAGTGTTTTTCTGCAATTCCGGCGCGGAAGCCAATGAAGCCGCGCTGAAACTGGCGCGTAAATACGGCCGTGATCATTTTGGCGAACACAAAACCGAAATCATCTCCTGCCTCAACAGCTTCCACGGCCGCACCCTGTTTACCGTGTCCGTCGGCGGCCAGCCCAAATACAGCAAAGATTACGCGCCGCTGCCGTCAGATATTACCCATGTTCCATTTAATGATATTGCCTCATTGGAAGCCGCCGTTGGCGACAAAACCTGCACCGTGATTATCGAACCGATTCAAGGTGAAAGCGGCATCCTGCCTGCCACCCAAGAATATCTGCAAGCCGCACGCCGTTTATGCGACAAACAAGGCGCATTGCTGATTTTGGACGAAGTGCAAACCGGCATGGGTCATACGGGCAAACTGTTTGCCTACGAGCATTACGGCGTAACACCCGATATTCTCAGCTCCGCCAAAGCCTTAGGCGGCGGCTTCCCGATTGGCGCAATTCTGACAACCGATAAAATCGCCCCAACCTTCGGCCCCGGAACACATGGCTCGACCTGCGGCGGCAATCCGATGGCGTGCGCAGTCGGCAGCCGTGCGTTTGACATCATCAATGCGTCCGAAACATTGGCACACGTTCAGCAACAAGGCCAAAAACTTCAGACAGCCTTGCGTGAAATAGGCGAAAAGACCGGCGTATTTAAAGAAGTCCGCGGCATGGGCTTGCTGCTCGGCTGCGTATTGGCAGACAAATACGCAGGCAAGGCATCGGAAATCACCGCTACCGCTTTGAAACACGGCCTGATGGTACTGGTTGCCGGAGCCAATGTGGTACGCTTTGCCCCCAGCCTGCTGCTGAACGATGAAGACATGACCGAAGGCTTGAAACGTTTTGAAGCAGCGTTAAAAGAGTGGACAGCCTAACCTAGCAAGATAATGAGCTAAGGTTATTGCACTTAAAATCCCAATCCGCTGACCTTTGACCTTTCTTATTCATAAAAGTGTTCAAACCCTTGGATTCCTGCCTGAGACCAGTATGAAAACAGGCATATAAAAGATTCAAAATAAAACTTATTATTAACTTCGAAAATATCAGCCATAATACAAAACTTATTAATTTTTCACACATTTTTGCTTTGTTTGTTATAATGTGAAATATATGCAATATCGCATATTTTCAAAGTTAGGATTGATAAATGAAAATGAAATGGCTTGCCCTCGTGACCGCTGCTGCCATGAGTTTGACTGCTTGTGGTGATAAAAACAAACAGGCTTCCGATGAGCCTGTAAAAGCTGTTGCAGGTAATACGGCAGAAGCCCCTAAAGATGCTGAAAAACCTGCTGAAGAAGCAAAACCTGAGGTAAAACCTGTGGTTTCTTCAGGCAATTTCTTGGCGGATGCAACCGCTCTGCAAGCTGCTGAAGATGCGCTGAAAGCACTGCCGCAATTCGGTGGCAAACCACTCAATATTTTCCAAAACATCCATTTCTACGGTGGCAAACGTCCGCGCATTACCGTGGAAATTCAAGACCCTAACAAACACGAACATACAGACCACTACGAATTTGAAGACGGTAAATGGAGTGAGCCTCAACCTGTCCGTATTTCCGGCAACGGAAATATGAAAGACAACGTTTTCCCGTTGGATGAAATCAAATTTGCCGATATCGCGAAAATTGCTCAAGCCTACGGCGAAAAAGCCAAAGAAGTGGAAGCCAAAGAAACAGACTTGCCTCATGTGTATTACTCCTTGTTCGTATCGACCGGTAAGAAAGAGTGGATCACCGGTTTCCTCAAAACCGATCGTGCGGAATACGAATTTGAATTTAACAATGACGGTACTCTGAAAAGCTTCAAAAAACGTTGATAGCTTGGTCAGTTGGAAACTAATGGCCGACTGACTTTATTTGATTGAGACAGCCATGTTTGTCTTGATAGAGGTCGTCTGAAAAACATTTAGGTTTTAACTTTGTTGAAACCTTGCTTTCAGACGACCTTTTTACGTCTTTACTTTATTCTATAAAACAACATATTCCTACATTCCCTGTCATTTGATGTTTGTTAAAAATCGTACCGCCTCTTCGTGCTACGCTTGGCAAACAATTTGATTTTGCGAAGAAAAGGAGCAGGAGATGGTATCGTTGAAAACCCAAATCGCCGGTTTTTCTTTTGACAACTGCCTGATGAATGCCGCTGGTGTATCATGCATGACTGTTGAGGAATTGGAAGCAGTCAGACAGTCTTCGGCAGGCACTTTCATTACCAAGACCGCAACACTTACCCCTCGTCAAGGCAACCCCGAGCCACGTTATCGGGACGTGCCTCTCGGCAGCATCAATTCCATGGGTTTGCCGAATCAAGGCATTGATTACTATCTGGATTACCTGCTTACCCTTCAAGAGTCTCAGCCGGAACGGACATTTTTCCTATCACTGGTCGGCCTGTCGCCCGGCGAAACACATATCCTGTTGGAAAAGGTGCAAAATAGCGGGTTTAACGGTATTACCGAACTCAACCTATCCTGCCCAAACGTCGCCGGCAAACCGCAAATTGCCTACGACTTTGAAACCACCGAGATGATTTTGGATAATGCCTTTACCTACTTCGACAAGCCCTTGGGCATCAAATTGCCGCCGTATTTCGATATTGCCCATTTTGATCAAGCGACGGAAGTATTCAACCGCTATCCATTAAAATTCGTCAACTGCGTCAACTCCATCGGCAATGGCATGTATATCGAAGACGAATCCGTCGTGATCCGCCCGAAAAACGGCTTCGGCGGCATAGGCGGCCAATACATTAAACCGACCGCGCTCGCCAATGTCCACGCGTTCTATCAAAGACTGGATCCATCGATCCAAATTATCGGCACAGGCGGCGTTTACAGCGGCCGGGATGCTTTTGAACACATCTTGTGCGGCGCAAGCATGGTGCAGATCGGCACGGCACTACACCAGCAAGGTGTGGACATTTTTGAACGGGTTTCCCTTGAATTAAAAGCCATCATGGCGCAAAAAGGCTACGAAAAACTGGAAGACTTCAAAGGCAAATTGAAATATTTTTCATAAGGTTTACTCTAAAAAACGCCCAAGGCCGTCTGAAAATTTCAGACGGCCTTGTTGTATAATTGCTCCCCACATTACCCGTCTTCCCCTTCAATGAAACTCAACCCCCAACAGCAAGCCGCAGTCAAATATCTAGGCGGCCCCCTACTCGTGCTTGCCGGCGCTGGCAGCGGTAAAACCGGCGTGATTACGCAAAAAATCAAACATTTGATTGTCAATGTCGGCTATCTGCCGCATACCGTCGCCGCGATTACCTTTACCAATAAAGCCGCTACGGAAATGCAGGAGCGCGTTGCCAAAATGCTGCCCAAATCGCAAATACGCGGGCTGACGATTTGCACGTTCCACTCTTTGTGTATGAAGATTTTGCGCGAAGAGGCGAACCATATCGGTTACAAAAAAAACTTCTCCATCCTCGATTCCACCGACAGCGCAAAAATCATCGGCGAACTTTTGGGCGGTACGGGAAAAGAAGCCTTATTCAAAGCGCAGCATCAGATTTCCCTTTGGAAAAACGATTTAAAAACGCCTGAAGTTGCCGTTCAGACGGCCTCCAATGTGTGGGAGCAACAAACAGCGCGCGTGTATGCGAGCTATCAGGAAACCCTACAAAGCTATCAGGCGGTGGACTTCGACGACTTAATCTGCCTGCCCGCCGTGCTGTTGCAGCAAAACAGCGAAGTGCGCAACAAATGGCAGCGGCGGTTGCGTTATCTGCTGGTTGACGAATGCCAAGACACCAATACCTGCCAATTTACGCTGATGAAACTCTTGACCGGCGCAGAAGGCATGTTTACCGCCGTCGGCGATGACGATCAGTCCATCTACGCATGGCGCGGCGCGAACATGGAAAACCTGCGCAAAATGCAGGAAGACTATCCGCAGATGAAAGTCATCAAACTGGAACAGAATTACCGCTCCACCGCGCGGATTCTCAAAATCGCCAATAAAGTCATCGAAAACAACCCCAAGCTGTTCACGAAAAAACTTTGGTCGCAGTTCGGCGAAGGCGAAATCGTCAAAGTCGTTGCCTGTCAAAGCGAGCAGCACGAAGCCGACTGGGTCATCAGCCAAATCGTCAAGCAGAAGCTGGTCGGCGGCGACAAAACCCAATACGCCGATTTCGCCGTGTTATACCGCGGCAACCATCAGGCGCGGATTTTTGAAGAAGCTTTGCGCAGCGCGCGCGTTCCTTACCAACTCTCCGGTGGGCAGAGTTTTTTCGACAAAGCCGAAATCAAAGACGTTTTGTCCTATTTGCGCCTGCTTGCCAACCCCAACGACGATCCCGCCTTCCTGCGCGCCGTTACCACACCCAAACGCGGCATCGGCGATGTAACGCTGGGCAAGCTCAACACCTACGCGCACGAACACGAATGCAGCCTGTATGAAGCCGCGCAAACCGAAGAAGCGCTTGCCCTGTTGAACCATACCAACCGCCAACACCTGCAAGCCTTCATGGATATGATTGAAAACTACCGCGCCAAAGCCGAAACCAGCGAAGCAGGCGAGCTTATCCACAACCTACTCAAAGAAATCGACTACGAAAACCACCTGTTGGCCAACGAAGAAGGCAAAGCAGGCGAAATCAAATGGCGCAACGTTACCGACCTGACCGGCTGGCTGGAACGCAAAGGCGAGCAAGACGGCAAAAACATCATCGAGCTTGCTCAAACCATCGCCTTAATGACGCTTTTGGAAGGTAAGGGCGAAGAAGAAGTCGATGCCGTCAAACTCTCGACCCTGCACGCCTCCAAAGGCTTGGAATATCACTACGTTTTCCTCGTCGGCTGCGAAGAGGGCATCCTGCCGCACAACGACAGCATCGAAGAAGACAACGTCGAAGAAGAACGCCGACTGATGTACGTCGGCATCACCCGCGCCAAACGCCAGCTTACACTGACCCACTGCCTCAAACGCAAAAAACAAGGCACATGGCAATTCCCCGAGCCAAGCCGCTTCATAGACGAAATGCCGCAGGAAGACATCAAGATTTTAGGACGCAAAGGCGGCGATCCGATTGTGAGCAAGGAAGAAGGAAAAAGTCATTTAGCAGGCTTGCTGGATATGCTGGGAAATAAAAAGAAAGGATAACGCAAGGCCGTCTGAAAACAAGGTTTCAGACGGCCTTATTGTCAGCAAAAAATTAAAAACAACCATCCAATAATCCTCACTTTATGTCGTCGCACCTATCCGACTCCATTTCGCCCAATCCTTCAAAAATAAATAAAAATAACTGAATAATCAGATATAAAATAAACAAAAGGACGGAAAGACGGCTTCTTCCGCCTTCTGTTCACAAGTAAAAATTGTCAACATTTCAAGTATAAATTCACAAGCAAAATCGCATTTTTCAGGTATAATAACGGATTCCCCAACTGCATTTTGTGAGCTGAATCCATGTCTGTTGTTCTGCCCTTGCGCGGTGTAACCGCCCTTTCCGATTTCCGTATTGAAAAACTCTTTCAAAAAGCAGCCGCACTCGGCCTGCCCGAAGTCAAATTAAGCAGCGAATTTTGGTATTTTGTCGGTAGCGAAAAAGCACTTGATGCCGCGACAGTCGAAAAACTGCAAGCCTTACTGGCAGCGCAAAGCGTTGAACAAACGCCCAAAGCGCACGAGGGCTTGCATTTATTTTTGGTAACGCCCCGTTTGGGCACCATTTCGCCATGGGCTTCCAAAGCAACCAATATCGCCGAAAACTGCGGTTTGGAAGGCATTGAGCGCATCGAACGCGGCATGGCCGTATGGTTGGAAGGTGCACTTACCGACGGGCAAAAACAACAATGGGCAGCCCTGTTGCACGACCGCATGACCGAAAGCGTGTTGACCGACATCGATGCAGCGGCGCAACTGTTCCACCACATCCAATCGGAAACCTTCTCCAGCGTAGATGTATTGGGCGGCGGAAAAGAGGCTTTGGTCAAAGCCAATACCGAAATGGGCTTGGCGCTTTCAGCCGACGAAATCGATTATCTGGTTGAAAACTATCAGGCTTTAAACCGCAATCCGTCCGATGTTGAATTGATGATGTTCGCGCAGGCAAACAGCGAACACTGCCGCCACAAAATCTTCAACGCCGATTTCATCCTCAACGGCGAAAAACAGCCGAAATCGCTCTTTGGCATGATTCGCGACACGCACAACGCGCATCCCGAAGGCACGGTCGTCGCCTATAAAGACAACTCGTCCGTGATCGAAGGCGCGAAAATCGAGCGTTTCTATCCGAATGCGGCGGAAAACCAAGGCTACCGTTTCCACGAAGAAGACACGCATATCATCATGAAAGTGGAAACACACAACCATCCGACCGCCATCGCACCGTTTGCGGGTGCGGCAACGGGTGCGGGCGGTGAAATCCGCGATGAAGGCGCAACGGGCAAAGGTTCGCGTCCGAAAGCGGGCTTGACCGGCTTTACCGTCTCCAACCTGAATATCCCGGGCCTGGAGCAGCCTTGGGAACAAGCCTACGGCAAACCCGGCCATATTGCTTCTCCTTTAGACATCATGATTGAAGGTCCGATTGGCGGCGCGGCGTTCAACAACGAATTCGGCCGCCCGAACCTCTTGGGCTACTTCCGCACTTTTGAAGAGAAGTTTGACGGTCAGGTTCGCGGCTACCACAAACCGATTATGATCGCCGGCGGCTTGGGCAGCATTCAGGCGCAGCAGACGCATAAAGACGAAATCCCCGAAGGTGCGTTGCTGATTCAACTGGGCGGCCCGGGTATGCTTATCGGCTTGGGCGGCGGCGCGGCTTCTTCGATGAACACCGGCACAAACGACGCGTCTTTGGACTTCAACTCCGTACAACGCGGCAACCCCGAAATCGAACGCCGCGCGCAAGAAGTCATCGACCGCTGCTGGCAGCTTGGCGACCAAAACCCGATTATCTCCATCCACGACGTCGGCGCGGGCGGCCTGTCCAACGCCTTCCCCGAACTCGTCAACGATGCCGGACGCGGCGCGGTATTCAAGCTGCGCGAAGTGCCGCTGGAAGAACACGGCCTCAACCCATTGCAAATCTGGTGCAACGAATCGCAAGAGCGTTATGTGTTGTCGATTTTAGAAAAAGATTTGGACACCTTCCGCGCCATCTGCGAACGCGAACGCTGCCCGTTTGCCGTGGTCGGCACGGCGACCGACGACGGCCATTTGAAAGTTCGCGACGATCTGTTCTCCAACAATCCTGTCGATTTGCCGCTGAACGTCTTGCTCGGCAAACCGCCCAAAACTACGCGTACCGACAAAACGGTTACGCCGTCTGAAAAACCGTTTAACGCCGGCGATATCGACATTACCGAAGCTGCCTACCGCGTTTTGCGCCTGCCTACCGTAGCCGCCAAAAACTTCCTGATTACCATCGGCGACCGCAGCGTCGGCGGCATGACCCACCGCGACCAAATGGTCGGCAAATACCAAACCCCCGTGGCCGACTGCGCCGTGACCATGATGGGCTTCAACACCTATCGCGGCGAAGCGATGTCTATGGGCGAAAAACCGACTATTGCCCTGTTTGACGCGCCCGCTTCGGGCAGAATGTGCGTCGGCGAAGCCATTACCAACATCGCGGCGGTCAACATCGGCGACATCGGCAACATCAAACTTTCCGCCAACTGGATGGCGGCGTGTGGCAACGAGGGCGAAGACGAAAAACTCTACCGCACCGTCGAAGCAGTTTCCAAAGCCTGTCAGGCATTGGATTTGAGCATTCCCGTGGGCAAAGACAGCCTGTCGATGAAAACCGTTTGGCAGGACGGCGAAGAGAAAAAATCCGTCGTATCGCCGTTGAGCCTGATTATTTCTGCGTTTGCGCCAGTGGAAGACGTACGCAAAACCGTTACGCCTGAGTTGAAAAACGTCGAAGACAGCGTATTGCTGCTGGTTGACTTGGGCAACGGCAAAGCGCGCATGGGTGGCTCTGCATTCGGTCAGGTTTACAACAACATGAGCGGCGAAGCGCCCGATTTGGACGACACAGGCCGTCTGAAAGCCTTTTACAACGTGATTCAGCAGCTTGTCGCCGAAGACAAACTCTTGGCGTATCACGACCGCAGCGACGGTGGTTTGTTTGCGACGCTGGTGGAAATGGCGTTTGCGGCACGATGCGGCTTGAACGTGGATTTGACTTCACTGGTTGCCAACCAAGCCGACGTCAACGAAGCCAGCATCCGCGCATTGTTCAATGAAGAACTGGGCGCAGTGATTCAAATTGCCAAACAAGATGTCGCGGCAGCAGAAGCCTTGTTCAAAGCGGCGGCGCTGCCCTTGCATACCGTTGCCACCATCGGTTCTGACGAAAAAATCGTTATCCGCAATCAGGCAGGCATCGTGTTGGAACAAACCCGCGCCGACCTGCAACGCGCATGGCAGGAAACCAGCCACGCCATCCAACGCCTGCGCGACAACCCCGCCTGCGCCGACAGCGAGTTCGCCCTGATTGGCGACAACGAACGCAGCGCATTGTTTGCCGACGTGAAGTTTGACGTGAACGAAGACATTGCCGCGCCTTTCGTCAACAGCGGCGTAAAACCCAAAATCGCCATCCTGCGCGAACAGGGCGTGAACGGGCAAATCGAAATGGCCGCCGCGTTTACCCGCGCCGGATTCGATGCCTACGACGTGCATATGTCCGACCTGATGGCAGGCCGCGTCCACCTTGCCGACTTCAAAATGCTGGCGGCGTGCGGCGGCTTCAGCTACGGCGACGTACTCGGCGCGGGCGAAGGCTGGGCAAAATCGATTCTGTTCCACCCGGCTCTTCGCGACCAATTTGCTGCCTTCTTTGCCGATCCGAACACGCTGACATTGGGCGTGTGCAACGGCTGTCAAATGGTCAGCAACCTTGCCGAGATTATCCCGGGCGCAGAAGCATGGCCTAAATTCAAACGCAACTTGAGCGAACAGTTTGAAGCGCGCCTGAGCATGGTCCATGTTCCGAAATCAGCCTCCCTGATCCTGAACGAAATGCAAGGCTCCAGCCTGCCTGTCGTGGTCAGCCACGGCGAAGGCCGCGCCGACTTCGCACTTCACGGCGGCAAAATTTCAGACGGCCTCGGCATCGCGCTGCAATACGTCGACGGACAAAACCAAGTTACCCAAACCTACCCGCTCAACCCCAACGGTTCGCCGCGAGGCATCGCCGGCGTTACCAACGCCGACGGCCGCGTCACCATCATGATGCCCCACCCCGAACGCGTGTACCGCGCCGCACAAATGAGCTGGAAACCGGAAGACTGGACGGAACTGTCCGGCTGGTACCGCCTCTTCGCCGGAGCAAGGAAGGCATTGGGTTAATCGACAGGCTGATTTGATTCGGCTTTAAAGAAAAAGGTCGCCTGAAAACGATTTAGTGGATTCTGCTATACCTATTTTCAGACGACCTTTATATGTTCTTTTGCGTATAATACCGAACCAACCGCCGTCATTCCCGTGCAGGCGGAAATCCAGCCCCCTGCATTTCAGAAATACTCAAAGACTACTGTAAATTCAAGCTTCTGGATTCCCGCCTACGCGGGAATGACGGTCATAGGAAAATCAATGCATTACCCCAAATAATTAAATTAGAAAACTTAACTTTGATAGGAAGACTTAATGGCGAAAACAAAATATTCCGCACGGATCAATGGGGAACATATTGATGGGACGATAGAAATTATAAAAAGAATCGTCTTACATCTGCATGATATGGGCAAAACACAATTTAAGGTAAAAGATGTAGATGAACAGATTGAAGAACTAAAAAACCAATGGCAGATTACTCCTGACTATAATGATGATACACATGCTTCTTTGCATGTACTTAGTGTCAATTCAAACTCAAGGAAGCATTATCACGAATCAATGCACCAAGACTTTTTATGGTGGAAAAAAGGAGGAATATTTGAATTATACAAACCAACAAATTTTCAAATAAACTCAACCCAATCTTTGGAACAAGATCTCAGTAAACTCAAAGAACAATTAGCATCCGAAATTGAACCAGAAAAGCGAACCGAAATCGAAACCTTAATAAAAGCTCGTCAAGGGCAAGGCAGATTCCGGCAAAAACTACTCGAACTGTATCCGAGCTGTCCGCTAACAGGTCTAGATATCCAGCCTTTACTCATCGCCAGCCATATTAAACCTTGGAGTAAGTGCAACGATAAAGAGCGGTTAGATCCCTTCAACGGTCTGATGCTCGCACCCAATATCGACGCATTATTCGATAGCGGTCTGATTACGTTTGATATCGACGGTACGATAAAAATCAGTCCAAAAATCGATCTGGAAAATCAAGAGCGGCTTGGAATTTTTCCCGATATGAAATTAAAAATTCGACCGAAAAGCAAAAAATATTTCGAGTATCACCGCAACCATGTTTTCCAAAAAGAAGAATAGGTAGTGTTGAACAGTCCGTTGATTTAAGGTCGTCTGAAAACGATTTAGCGAACCACGCTATATTTGTTTTCAGACGGCCTTTTTGCGTCCTTTTGCGTACAAATACTAACCAATTACCGTCATTCCCGCGCAGGCGGGAATCCAGACCTCTATATTTCAGAAATACTTAAAGATTACTGTAAATCCAAACTTCTAAATTCCCGCCTGCGCGGGAATGACGGCGGCGAAGTGTTTTTGGATTCCTACTATCGGCATTCTATCGGCGTATTCTGCAAGCAGAAGCATCATTCCGTATAATCCCCCTTAATTCCCTATCGACTATAATCGGCACATTCAGACGACCTCCCGACACCATGACCCGACAAGCCTTTATCCTCAGTGATTGCGAATTTCCCGAATGCGGCGAAAAGCCTTATGCGCTGTTGACGGCGAATCCGACCAAGGAACATCACTATATCGCCCAGACCGAGCAGCGGCAGCACGCGCACAATCCGCAGGTCAGCCCGCAGAATCAGAATGTCTATAAGCTGCCTTTGTCCATGTTCCGCGAACCGGCTGCCGCCCGACGCTCCCGCTCCGGCGACAAGGTTCGCGGCGGGAACGAAAATCGCGGTGCGGCGGCGAGTGTCAACATTATCGGCAATCTGGCGGCGAAAAACCTCTACACGCTGACTTTCGTCGAAAACACCGCCAACCAGTACAATTTGGAAAGCTGGTTCAACCGACACGAAAGCGGCTACGAAGAAGCCTGCAACCATCTGCGCACGTTGCCCGAATACCGTCTGAAAACGGGCGAACCCGATACGGTCAAAGTTTCCGAAGCATTGTGGCGGATATTGCGGCTGAAATTCCTCGGCATCCTGCGCAATCCGCACAACCATAAAAACCTGTTCGCCCACCGTCTGCATGAGGCCGTTCGGGCGCGGCTGCCGGAGGTCGGGTTTGAGTTCGTGCGCCTGATCAGCAAGCGCGATCCGAGCCGCATCGAAACCATTATGCAAAACTACCGTTTTTCGTTTCTCGGCTATGTCGATTGGCTGGCGGGGCTTTACGGTATGTTGAGCGAAGGCGTGGCGCAGCCGTCGCTGTTTGAGCGGCTGTTTTGCACCATATTCGCCGAACCCGATGCGGTGAAAATCGAGCTGTTCCGCTATGCCGAAAACGAGGGGCTGTGCCTGTTCGGCGACAGCAGTTTCTGCCTTCAGGCTTCGTCGAAACTCATCAGCGTCGGCGTGAATATTTCGCACGATATGTTTGCCGTCGTCCACCTGCAAACCGACCGCTGGCTTGCGTTTAAAAACACTTTCCACCACGACGCGCCGAAATTGGAAGGCAGGGTAAGGATTATCGACGGCAACCAAACCCAGCGGCTGATGTTCAACCGGCTGACCATCAGTCAGGCGCATGAAGCCGTGTTTGGTAGAAGCCCGAATATCGATGATTATCTTTAACGCTTGGATGATGTAACCGCGCGCTTGATGTAAAGCATATTGATGCTAGACAAAAGGTCGTCTGAAAACGATTTGGCAAACCCGCTACTTTCGTTTTCAGACGACCTTGTTTGTACTCGGCGCTTAAGCCTTATAGTGGATTAACTTTAAACCAGTACGGCGTTGCCTCGCCTTGCCGTACTCTCTGTACTGTCTGCGGCTTCGTCGCCTTGTCCTGATTTAAATTTAATCCCCTATAT
>ERZ1699241.149-NODE-149-length-16916-cov-3.961463_pt1 | contig 16916 bp, 17 predicted proteins | sample MGYA00581545_ERZ1699241 | MGnify/ENA primary metagenome ERZ1699241 (study PRJEB42319, sample SAMD00040323) | human oral metagenome | material: saliva | host: Homo sapiens | study: EMG produced TPA metagenomics assembly of PRJDB4115 data set (Metgenomic analysis of... | reverse complement strand
TTATAAGAGACAGAGGCAATCCCAATCCAAGTCGTTACACTCATGGCAAAAATCAAATTCCAGAAACCTGCTCCGATTGAGTATGTTAGGACGATAACAATCAATAAGTGTGGGATGTTGGAAATAACGTTATAAACTTCCATCATGACGCGGTCAACTGATTTTGAAATACCCCAGATACCGCCGACAATAACACCAATTACAATATTGATAAAGGTCGCAATAACGGAAATCAAGATAGAGTTACGGGCTCCAAACCAGACACCATCAAAAAGAGACTTACCATTACTATCTGTACCGAACCAATGTTCCGCATTTGGTTTAATGTAGCGAGCGCTAAAATCATTTACCTTACTTACATCATTGAAGTCGAAATCAGAAAACATTGGGTAGATGAAACTCATCAAAACGATTGAAATCAAAATACCAAGCATGATGATGGTTGATTTCTTTTTCAAAAATTGTCTAAAAACAGAACCCCAGTATGAGTAAGCAGGAGCATCAATTGCTTCAGAGGCAAAGTCATCGCGTTTTACAAACTGAAATTTATCATTACTAATTGTAGACATTATTTGCCTCCTTTCTCTGTCAATTTAATACGTGGGTCAATAATTGTCATCCAAATATCCCCAATTAAGTAAGAGAAGATTGAGACGCAAGTAAAGATGAAAACTAGACCAACAACCATGTTATTATTTGACGCTTTTACAGAGTCAATCAACATTTTACCCATACCTGGGAAGGCGAAGACTGTTTCAGTAAGAGTAGCTCCACCAATAACACCGATAATAGAACCAGGAATACCTGAAACAAGTGGTACCATGGCATTTTTAAAGATGTGTTTATTAGAAATTTCTTTCTCAGAAAGACCTTTTGCACGTGCAAAACGAACAAAGTCTTGTGATTGTAAGTCAATCATGTAACGACGAATCCAGATAGCCAAACCAGGAGCACCAAGTAAACCAAGAATAACTGCAGGTAGTACATATGAACGCCAGTCTCCAGCACCCAAGATAGGGAATGAATCAGGGAGTCCAATTGAAGAACCAATCAAACGAATGATATAGACAAGAGCGATAGTTGGAAGAGCAAGTAAGAATGTTAAAGCTCCTGTAGAGAAACTATCAATCCATGTATTCTTGTAACGAGCCATTGCAGAACCAAGTGGAACCGCAATCGCGTACGAAATTGCAAGGCCAATCAAACCAGCAATAGCAGAACTGGTAATCATAGATGGATACTGATAGTTGCTTTCAGTAGCTGTATATGGATCACCTTTACCGTAGTTCGCTACTTCACGCGCATCAGCTTGACTTGGAGATTTATATGTTCTTGAGTAGATATTGACTGATGACATTTTCTTACCAGTTGGGAATTGAACTTCAGAAGTCTTCGTTTGTCCTTGCCCTTGTGTGATAACTTGAAGTACAGGAGTATTCGCATAAGTTGGGTAAGAATCTCCTAGGTTCAAGTTCACAAAGTTCTGATGAACAAATGGGAACTGACTGTTGAAGTACAAGAGGTATTTATGTTTAGTCCCTGAACCTACTAAAGACCATCCGATAGCTGGATCGTTTTCAAAACGCAAATAACGCTCTAAGTTAGGATTTTCTGGGTCTTGAATCTTGTTTGTATGGTCAATATCAAGCAAGTTTGCATAGAATTTGAACACACGCTCGAAAATAGGGATTTCACGAGTAGCATAGAATTGACCGCTCTCTGTAAACTCACCCAAAGTCCAACCGTTTCCAATTTGTTGGATGTATTTTTCGTAGATAGCTTTATTTGTATCGTTTGCATCAACGGTTACAGAAGGGTCAATGCTACTAGCTTTTTCCTGCAACTCTTTCGTATCGTAATATTCGATATAACCCATACGCTCAAAAACGGTATTTTCATAGTTATCACGTTTATCAGCTGTTGTTGCAATTTTATTGTAGTTAGTATCTTGTTTGAAGATCAACTTCCGTGGAACCATCGTATAGATGATTGTGTAAATCAAGGTCGTTACTAAAAAGATAGAAACTAACGACCGCAAGATACGCATAAAAACATATTTTTTCATATTATTTCCTTTAAAATCCCAAAAGAACCTTCTCCTTTTGGAGAGAAAGTTCTGATGAGCATTATTTATTTCACGTGGCTCGCTAATTCTTTTTGAGCTTTTTCGTTTGATTCAGCTTTTTCTTTGAGCCATTTTTCACGAGCTTCTTTGTACTCTTTAGCAGTTACAGTGTTAGCTTGCAATTGAAGATATTTGAAGTAAACATCTGAGCCTTTATCACCAGATTGAGTGTAAGAGGCTGAGAATGGCACTACACGAGAAATAACTGGTGCTGCTCCTGAAGATGACATAGCCGGAAGGAAGAGTGAGCTGTCTGTCAACCAAGCTTGAGCTGCTGCATATTTTTCATAGCGTTTGTTAAGATCGCTTGTTTCACTAGCTGCATCATCAACTAATTTGTCATAGTCTTTCAAACCAACTTGAGCAACCGCTGGGTTTGATGGATTATCATAACCCATGTAAGTCTTAGTTGTTTCACTGTTAGTTGATTTTAGGATATCAAGGTAAGTTGATGGATCTTGATAGTCTGGGTTCCATCCAACGGCACCTGAAAGGTCCCAATCTTCTGCTGCTGCACTAGCTGCATAATATGTGACGTTTTGTAATTCATCTGTAGTGATTTGTTGGATATCGATGACTACATTATCTGTACCCAAAGCAGTCTCAACAGATTGTTTAAATGATTGGATACGAGCAATATAGTTTTTAGATGCTTGGTCAACCGGAATGTCCAAATGAATTGGGAATTTCACGCCGTCTGCTTCTAAAGTCTTCTTAGCTTTAGCCAATTCTGCTTTCGCTTTATCTACATTGTAAAGTCCATCTTGAGCATCTGCAAAGTTTACATCTTTCCATTCATCACCATAAGAAACGACCTTCTCAGTAACTAAGTCGCCAAATGTTTTTTCACCTGCAGAAACGAAGTCTGGTTTTACAAAAAGGTTACGAACAGCAAGTGCTGCTCCATCTTTACCATTAATCTGAGCCGAATATGAAGTGCGATCAAATGCAAAGTTCAAAGCTTGACGGAAATCTTTATTAAGAAGAGCTTTCTTAGTAGAAGTCTTTTCCTCGTCAGTTGTTTTTGATGTATATTTATAACTTTGACGGTCAATGTTAACACCTAAACCAGCAATACCAGCTCCCTGTGGGGTATAGTAGATATTATCTTTATATGTTTCTGCTACTTTAGAATAGTTTGAGCTAGTAGGGAAGAGACGTGCATAACTATATGCACCATTTGTAAAGTTACGCTCAAGTGACTCTTGGTCTGAACCATCATAGTAAGAAAGTGTTACAGTATCGATGTGAACATTGTCTTTATCCCAATACTGATCATTCTTTGCAAATTCGATAGAAGACTTAGCTGTCAATCCCTTAAGCAAGAATGGACCATTGTAAAGCAATGATGTTGGATCTGTCGCTTTACCAAAGTCTTTACCTTTTGATTTTTCAAACTCTGCATTCAAAGGCCAGAAGATTCCATAAGATAATTTAGAGTTCCAGTATGGTTCTGGTTGGTTCAATGTATATTGAAGAGTGTAATCATCAACTGCTTTAACACCTACTGCAGAGAAGTCTGTGTTGTTTCCTGACAAGTAGTCAGCCAATCCTTTAACAGAATTTTGTACTAGGTAAAGGGCGGCTGATTTATTGTCGGCTGCGTGTTTCAAACCTGTAACAAAGTCATTTGCAGTTACTTCTGCATATTCTTCACCATCAGATGTGAACCATTTTACACCTTTACGAATTTTATAAGTGTATGTCAAACCATCTTGAGATACTGACCAATCTTCAGCGACTGCAGGAGTAAGGTTACCATACTTATCATTCGTAAAGAGTCCATCGATACCGTTTGAAGTGGCAACTTTTGTACTTTGTTTACCAGAGACTAGATAGTCCAATGTTTCTGGATCAGCAGTGTATACATAACCATAAGCTTTTGGCGCTTCAGCATTAGAAGATTTTGAAGAACCACAAGCTGCAAGAACACCTGTAGCAAGTAGGGCAACCCCTGCTACCGCAAAAATCCGATTTTTTTTCATATTTATAAACTCCTCGTTTTAAATTGTGGATATTGAAGATTATACCACAGTTTTTTTAAAAAGTAAACGAATTTTCAGAATATTTTGTCGCATGTTTTTTTAAACATTTGAATCTTATGTTTTCAGAAAAGAAAACTATTGACGAGAAACAATTTTCAAGGTATAATAATAAAAGTTAAGGCGGTATAGCCAAGTGGTAAGGCACGGCTCTGCAAAAGCTTGATCGTCGGTTCAAATCCGTCTACCGCCTCTATATAAACGAAGACTCCTAACGGAGTCTTTTCTTTTTTACACTTAAAAAGCTTTATCAGTTTTCTCTGATAAAGCTTTTGTTTTATTCAGTTTCTTCTTCTGATTCAAGTTCTTGGATTTGAACCTTAAGCTTGGTGACACGACCATTTTTTACCTTGTCATTTGTCAAGGTGATATGCTTGTTGCCACTATCTAACTCATAACTGAGTTTTTCTGATGTTGGAATAGTTCCCACACCTGTCAAATAATAACCCGCGATGGTATCTACGTCATCACTTTCAAGTTCGACATCGAAATAGTCATTGAAGTCATTTAGGGTCATTGTACCTTGGACAATATGAGTGTTCTCAGCAATGGTATGAACGTAAACTTCAGCACGGTCGGTTTCATCATCAATTTCACCGACAATCTCCTCAAGCAAGTCCTCAAGAGTAACTAACCCTGCCATTCCTCCGTATTCATCAAGAAGAATTGCCATCTGTCTTTGTGAATTTCTCAATTCTTTTAACAGATCATCCACAAAAATAGTTTCAGGTACAAAGAGAGGTTCCTGTAATATCTTTCTCAATACAATATTATCAAAACCATCGGTAAACCCTGCTTTTAGCAGATTCTTTGTATGAATCAAACCAATGACATTGTCCTTATCGCCGTCATAAACAGGAATTCTAGAAAAGTTTTGTTTTAAGATACTTTCGATAATGGTCTGAGTGTCATCTTGGATATCTACCATAAAGGCATCTGTTCGAGGAACCATGACTTCACGCGCCATAAGCTCATCCAGTGAGAAAATCCCCTGCAACATCTCGATTTCATCAGCATCCAAAGTTTCTTCGCTTTTAGTCAGCATGTACTCAATCTCATCACGAGTCATTTTTTCATCTGCATCGTCAAATGTCATCGGCGTCAAACGGCTCAAAAGATTGGTTGATGCAGATAGCATCCAAACAAAGGGACTCACAATCTTACCGATAGCAATAATAAATGGTACTGTTCGGATTGCCAAGGCATCCTTAAGATTTAGAGCAATGCGTTTAGGATAAAGTTCACCAAAAACGATAGAGATATAGGTCAAGAAAGCAAGTGACAGGAAGCTTGCGATTGCGTGCGCAGTTTCGCTATTTCCCATCCATGAGGCTATCAATTGTCCAAGAGAGTCTGCAAGTTTAGCCCCTGACAAGATTGTAATTAAAGTAATACCAACTTGAATGGTTGATAAAAAGTGATTTGGGTTTTCAAGTACCTTTAGCAAACGGATATAGCGTTTATCACCCTCTTCAGCCTTTTGTTCAACACGTGAGCGACTAAGAGAAACCATAGCCATCTCTGTCGCAGAGAAAAAAGCATTTAAAAAGGTCAAAACAACTAATAATACAAATTGCAGTAACAAATCCTGACTGCTCGGGTCTTCCATTTTCCTTCTCCTAAAAAGTATAATTGTGACTATTATACCATATTTTTCAACTTCTACACATTAAATTGTGATTTCTATAGTAAATCCCCTACCGAAACAATAAGGGACCGACTATCTATTAGTTCTTTGTAACAGTTACTTTTCCTGTTCGGTAATCTAACTGAATTCCCTTTTGAACGTTAGGAACTACGACGTTAAACTCCAATTCACCATCAGATGATTTGGCTTCAATCTGAGATGCAGAAGGAACCAAATCTTCTTCTGTAGCGTAGAGCAATGTGACACGGTAACGCACGCGCTTATTTTGATCCAAAGCCTTTCGAACTAAACTTTCATAGTAGTTTTGTCCAGTCGAATCTTCTGCGCGTGCTTGGTTGGCCCAGGCTGTTTGTACAGCGATATTTTTGGGATTGCTAGTAGAAGCGTCAAAACCATCTAAACCACCAATCAAGGCATAGCCTAATAAATGTCCTCTATCTACAGCGTGATTATAAGTCCCTTTTAGGTTTTTGACTTGATGCCATCCTGCTGGGGTCCAAGAAGTTGAACCATTCCCGGTTTCTTCACGGTCTTTGTACTGTCTTGTTGCTTTTGACATGAGGGCGTTAGCCACAGTTGGAACCGTCTCCCCACCTACAGTTTTTGTCTTGTTATCAGCATAGGGTTTACTTGAAACCTTTGCATCTAAGTTCGTTTTGTTCCCATTTACGATAAAGGCACCTGCTCCATTCCACTCAATAGTACCCTTTATTTGCTTTTTGACCGAATCAGTCAGTACACTCTCGGCCAGTTCTTGACTTGGAGCATCAGACGACTGGGATTTTTCTTTTACTCGTGTTTGTGGTGCAGTGTTGGAATACTGCATTTGTTTAATATAGTAGCTTCCTGCTGACAAGAGCAAAAAGAGCAAGAGACCAATTAGGGCCTGCCTTGTTTTTTTGTTCATACTTTCTCCTTCATTTCACTTCCTAGAAAAAGACTGGTCTCCCAGCCTATTTTCCTGTAAATTTCGCAATTAACTCATGCCATTTTTCTGGAGCTAAAATCGCCCATGGATCTTGCCCCTTGCCTAAGACACCGTAGCCAATCATCAAGCCAATTCCAAGTGCTAAGAGACCTAAAAGTAAAACAATGATGACTAAAAGAAATCGACGCAGCACATAAGCTACTTCTTTATTCATCTTCATCAGCTTCCACACTTACCCGTTCAATATTAGCTCCTAACTGAGCTAACTTTTCATGAAAACGATAATAACCTCTATCCAAATGGACAAGTTTCCCAACAACAGTCTCACCTTCAGCTATTAAACCTGTCAGAATCAAGGCTGCACTGGCACGAAGGTCCGTAGACAGCACTTCTGCCCCTTGGAGAGGTTGCCCGCCAACGATACGAGCAGTGTCACGGATAATCTCAGAATGCAAGCCCATGCGACGCATTTCCTCTAGATGTTGGAAACGATTCTCAAAGACTGTCTCAACCATAGTTGATTCTCCTTGAGCAACCGTCATAAGAGCAGTAAACTGCGCCTGCATGTCCGTAGGAAACCCTGGATGTGGTAAGGTCTTGACATGAACTGCTTTTAGTTTGTCTCGTTGAGAACGGATGCGGATACCTTCATCTTCGTCGATGACTTCAACACCCATTTCTTGTAATTTCGCCAACAAGGGACGGTTGTGTTCCCAGATAGCATCTTGAATCAGGACATCTCCACCTGTCATTGCAGCAGCAACCATGAATGTCCCTGCTTCGATGCGGTCTTGAACAACGTTATGGGTTGCACCATGCAAGTTTTCAACACCAGTGATGGTAATGCTCTCTGTTCCCGCACCTTTGACTTTAGCTCCCATTTTATTCAAGAGGACAGCCAAGTCTACAATTTCAGGTTCACGCGCAGCATTTTCGATAACAGTTACGCCATCAGCTAGCGTTGCAGCCATCATCAAGTTTTGGGTTGCCCCAACACTAGGAAAGTCCATATAGATATGGGCTCCATGCAAGCGTTCTGCCTTAGCTTCGATATAGCCAGCTGTTTGGGTAATCTTAGCCCCCATTGCTTCCAAACCTTTAAGGTGAAGGTCAATCGGACGACTACCGATCGTACAACCACCTGGCATCGAAACTTTAGCGTGACCAACCCTAGCCAGGATTGGACCCAAGACTACAATAGAAGCACGCATCTTGCTGACATACTTATAGGGAGCTTCTTCTGTGATATCATCTGTCGCATCCACTTCAACAATGTGTGCATCTTGATCAAAATTAACTTTCGCATTTAATCCACGAACTACTTGGTTCATGGTAAAGACATCTGATAAGATCGGAACATTTTTTAAAACTGTTTTTCCTTCACTTGCTAAAATAGTCGCCGCAAGTAGTGGTAAAACTGCATTTTTCGCACCTTCAATCGTAACACTTCCAACTAGGCGATTATCTCCACCTTGAACTACAATTTTTTCCATGGATATTTTCCTTTACTATTGATTTTGTATTAGACTTACTTTTTGAATAATCCTTTTATCTATTTTATTAACAATCCACGCCAAAATCAGACTAATTATCAACACAAATAATGTGAATAGTACATCGTTTACTCTAGATGACACAAATATTTTTGCTAACATAGAAATTACTAATCCATGTATCATATATAATTCAAACGATATACGACCAATTAAATTTAAATAGACATTTGAAAAATTTATTTTTTTCAAAAAAACTATAATAAAATAGATTGTAAAAATAATATTATCTAAATTAGCAGCTAGTGCATAACTATAGCTATCTTCTATGTGTAAATACTTAAGTAAAATATCGTATCTATGTGAAACAAAGAGTAACACAGTGACTAAAACAATTACGATAAAGTAATATTTTTCTAAAAATCTATCAATTTTATTTTGATTTTTAGCCCATATTAGGCCAATAGCGAAGGCAAGAACGCTATTATACCACCAAAAATTATAACCTAACTTTATAGCCAAGCAGATGTAACAGATTATAAATATTGTATTGAAAACAATAGACAAGAACTTATTTTGAAAAAACTTAAACGATAAATAAAAAAATATATACATTAAAATTATAATGTCTACGAACCAACCATTATAGATAATAGTACTTCCTTGTTTAAATAAATTAATAAAGAAATTTAAATCAATTAATTGACCATTTACGAATCTATAAAACATATAAATCAAAGATATAATAAAAAATGGAACTATAATTTTGGAAAGTCTTTTTACTAAAAAATTATCCAGATAGTTTTCTCTGCTTTCATTTTGAACATACAACCCGTATGCAGATAAAAAGAAAAATATAGAAACGATATAGGTCCCCATATACGAAAAATTAGAAAACTCCTCACCAGTTTTAACCAATGGTGATATATGATGAAATATTATTCCTAAAGCTAAAAAACCTCTAAGACCTGATGTGGACTTAACATTGAGATACTCATTGTTTTGAGGCAACAAATAAAGTAATAGCGTTATCAACAATAAGATTACAATATCCATTAAATCTCTTTCTCCAAATATCTTTATTAATTCTTAAAAATTATAATAATCCTCGTACTGCTTCTTGCCATAATTGATAGAGATTTAGGAAAAAAGAACTAATCAGATACCCTAAACCGATACTACACAATACTACTAAAAGTCGTACCTTCCTCGCATTGTCCTTAGTTACCTTTAAAATTTGATCCCATTTGACCAAATCTTTCAACAGTTGAAAAACTAGGTAGACAAAAAACATATGACTACTGAGGGTAAAAAACAATTGAATCATCTGCCTATTATACCATCTTCTCTTTTTCTACGCTAGTCTATGGACTTGCACTATATTTTATGGGTTGTTTTTCAAGTAATCAATTGCATCCTGAAGTGTTTTTACAGGAACAATCTTCATGTCTGTTTTAATCATTTCAGCAGCTTCTACAGCCGTGTCATAATTACTTTTAGCATTAGGATTGGCCTTTTTAGCTTCTTCAGTTACTGGATTGTTAGGAGCAAAGAATACAGTAGCTCCTTTTTTTGCAGCAGCAACAACTTTTTTGTCAATTCCACCAATATCACCAACATTTCCATCTCTGTCGATACTTCCTGTACCAGCAATGATACGTCCATTTCGAAGAGTTGGATCTGCAATTTGCGTATAGATGGATAAACTAAACATCATTCCAGCACTCGGACCACCAATGCCAGCAGTTGAAAACTTGATTGGCACATCACTTGACACTTCTGTGCGGTCAATCAAACCGATTCCAATACCGTTTTTCCCATTTTCCAGAGTAATGATTTTTCCTTCAGCAGTCTTGACTTTTCCGTCTTCCTGGTAGGTAACCTTAACCTTGTCTCCAAGAGTTTGAGAGTTGACGTAGTCGACCATCTCCTTGGAGCTTTCAAAAGTCTTATCGTTTACAGCCGTCACGGTGTCAGCGATATTGAGAATCCCCTTGAAAGTCGAGTTATCCGTCACAGTCAAAACATAGACCCCCAGATATTTGAGCTCTATTTCCTTACCAGCAGATTTCAGACCTTGATATTTGGCCATGTTTTGCGAAGTTTCCATGTAAAACTGGTTGATTCGCATAAATTCTGCATCTGAAGAACCACCTGTCATCTCTTTAGCACTTCGAATATCCGTAAAAGGTGTCAGCCAAGCATAAACCAAGTCCACCAGTCTAGCATGTTTAACCCCAACTGTCACAAATTGATAGGAACCTTCCTCTTGGTCAGCTTGATTATTGACTTGTAAGACTTTTCGAATATCTTCTGAAGTCCCTGGAACCTCAATGTAATAAGGCAGGGGTACCGTAAAAGCTATAAAAGTAATAACAAGCCCAATGATTAAATATATGGGCCATCTAGTTTTTTTCTTCATGTTTTAACTCCTCTAAGACAGCATTTGGGACATACTCACTGATATCTTGACCAAATTTCAACAATTCTCTCACAGCTGAAGAACTAATATAGATATGTTCTGGGCGACTGTGGAGATAGACTGTCTCCATTTCTCCTGCTAATTGATGATTGTAAAAATCAAAACTAGCTTCATACTGAAGATCCGTAGCATTCCGTAATCCGCGCACCAAGACCTCTGCACCTATACTTCTAGCAACATCAACTACTAATTCATCATGAGAGGCGATGACTTGGACATTCTCTAGATGTGCCACTGCTTTTTCAACCGTCTCTAGTCGGCTTTCTATCGGTAAAAATCCATTTTTGTGTGGATTATAAAAAATTCCTACATACAATTGATCAAAGAGCTTACTTGCACGCTCAATGAGATCCATATGCCCATTCGTCATTGGATCAAATGAACCTGTAAACAACCCAATCTTATCTGACATAAACCGTCACCTTACTAATCCCATATATTTTTTCCTTCCAGATGCCCAAACAGGCGATTTCTTCTGGAAGTTCTACTGATTTATCAGTCTCGCAGACCACCATGACATCTTCTGAAAAAAGATTTCTCTCCGCCATTTTTTCAATATCCGACACGATTTGTTCTTTTGCATAGGGAGGGTCCAAGAAAATAAGATCAAAGACACCATCAATCTGTTCCAATGCACGGCTAGATTCCATTTTCAATAATTGAAACTTTGAGGTTTCCTTGGTCATCCGGATATTTTCTGCCACAATATTCTGGGCCCGTCTATCCCTCTCGACCAGAACAGCACTTGACATTCCCCTTGAAACTGCTTCGATGGATAAACCACCACTGCCAGCATAGAGATCTAGTACACGTCCTCCTTCAAAGTAGGGACCAATCATATTGAAAATAGCTCCTCGGACCTTGTCAGATGTTGGTCTCGTTGTTTTCCCGTCTAACGTCTTTAAAGGACGTCCTCCGTAGATTCCTGATACGATTTTCATAAGGTATATTATACCAAATTCTGATAAAAAAAAGAAAATCGAACCTTGCGGCTCGATTGATTAAAGAATATTGTCGTAAGTATCTCTGACTTCTTGTGGCCAAACACTGGTTTGAACTTCACCGATGTGCTTCTTACGAAGCAGGAACATAGCCATACGAGATTGGCCAATTCCTCCACCAATTGTCAATGGGAAGAGTCCATTTAGGAGAGCCTTATGCCATTCTAAAGTTAGACGGTCTTCGTCTCCTGTGATAGCTACTTGGCGACGGAGGGTATCTTCATCGACACGAATGCCCATTGAAGACAATTCAAAGGCTGCACCCAAATTATCATTCCAAACAAGGATGTCCCCATTCAAGCCATGATAGCCATTTTCAGACTCAGTTGTCCAGTCATCATAGTCTGGCGCACGTCCGTCATGAGGTTTTCCATCCGACAATACTCCACCAATACCAATCAAGAAAACAGCACCGAACTCCTTACAGATAGCATTTTCACGTTCTTTCGGTGTCAAGTCTGGATAGCGTTCAACAAGCTCTTCTGTATGGATAAAGGTAATTTGCTTAGGCAAAATTGACTCAATATCGTATCGTGCTTCAACTGCTAGCTCAGTCAAACGAATAGCCTTATAAATCTTTTCAACTGTTTCTTTAAGATAGGCTAGATTGCGTTTTCCATTAGGAATAACCTTTTCCCAGTCCCACTGGTCCACATAAACCGAATGAGTCGCATCTAGTGAATCTTCGTCCGGACGAAGAGCCTTCATGTGAACGAAGAGACCTTCTCCTTCACCGAAACCAAAACGTGCCAAAGTATGGCGTTTCCACTTAGCAAGTGAATGTACCACCTCATAGGTTTCATCTGGGATTTGTAAAACCTTAACAGATACCGGATGTTCAATCCCTGAAAGGTTATCCTGCATCCCGTCTCCAACCTTACTTAAGATTGGACCTTGTACTTCTACTACTTCTAACTTATCTTTTAAATACTGGGTAAAGGTATTTTTCACAAATGAAATCTCTTCTTGCTGATGGATAAAACTTTTCTTCATACATTCCTCCTTTAGAATAATAATAAAGATTATACCTTTTTATCAGTAAAAATAAAAGAAAAAAGAGCTCATTTGAGCTCTAAAAGCATTAATCGTCACGTCCAAAGATACGTAGGAAGCTAAGGAAGAGGTTGATAAAGTCAAGGTAGAGGCTAAGTGCTAAAGAAATTGCCCAGCCTGTAGCGACTTGACCATCTGACTCTTCGTAAACATAACGAATTTTTTGATTATCCCAAGCAATCAAACCTGCAAAAACAAGCACCATAACAATACTAATAATGTAGTCCATTAGGCCACTATTTAAGAAGATATTGACAACCATGGCCAGTATTAGACCAAATAAAGCTGCAATCAATGCACGTCCGATACCACTCAAATCCTTTTTGATGACGACTCCTATGATAGCCATGACAAAGAAGAGGGCTGCACTGGAAATAAAGGCAGTCAAAACTGTTCCTGGAAGATAGAGCGATACGATGAAACTCAGCGAAAAACCGTTCACTACTGAATAGATGAGAAACATCGGAAGAGCTGCTGGGCTATTTTTATAAGCCATATTACTAGCTGCAATGACAAGAGCAACTTCAACTACTCCTGTCACGATTAGCCATATGCGTGCATTTAACATTAACTGTACGAGAAGGTCTTGGAAGGTTGTTAACATCAAGGCTGAAACAACTGCAGATAAGGCAATCCCAATTCCTACAAAAGCATAAACTTTTGCATAAAATTGATTCAAACCAGAACGTTCTTGAATAATTGTTTGATTCATATCTTTTTCTCCTTATGAAATCTTTTTACTGATTATAACAAAAATAAATTGATTTAACTCAAATAAAACATGAGTATGCCTGCAGCAATGGCAACGTTGAGACTTTCCGCTTGCCCTTTCATGGTAATATGAACCAGTTGATCTGCCTGATTTGTCATGAATGGACTAATGCCTTGACCTTCATTTCCCATAACCAAGACGAAATCTGCTAGCTGAGCAAGCTCACGATAATCTTTAGAGTTTTGGGACAAAGTAGTTGCCAGAATTGGTAAATTGCCCTTTTTAGCCTCTTCAACAAAAGTTTCAATAGGCATCCGATAAATCGGTAAATGAAAATGACTGCCCTGCATGGATCGAAGAGTCTTCAAGCTATAAATATCTGCTGACTTGCTTGAAACAACGACTCCCGAAAAACCTGCCGCATCTGCCGTTCGGATCATTGTGCCAACATTTCCAGGATCCTGCACATCTTCCAAGAAAAGATATTTCCCTTGGCTCAAATCCGGCAACTGCTCTTCTTCCTTTTGAACAATGGCTACAATGCCCTGAGGAGTTTGTGAATCTGCTAAATCAAGCAAGATTTCTTCGGCCACAAAGACGGTCTGAGGGTAGTCCGTTAATTTTTCACCATACTCTGAAAGGGCAAATATTTTCTCAATCTTTGCACCAGCCTGAACAGCCTCTTCAAACAAATGCCATCCTTCAATTAAATAAGAAGATTTTCGATATTTTTTTTGATGCAATTTCTTGGCATTTTTTACCACAGAATTGGCTTTAGAGGTTATAATAGTCATAGAAATATTATAACACAATCAAGGAGGTTTGGTATGCAAAAGGTCAAAATGATCGCACAGGGACGCGTCCAAGGCGTTGGTTTCCGCTGGGGCGTCTATACCCTTGCCCTCGAGCTAGGTGGAATCACTGGTCGGGTCTGGAACAACGATGACGGAACCGTTGAAATTCTTGCCCAAGCAGAGTCTTCAGCTATCATGGCTAAGTTCATCCAAGAGATCCGAAAAGGGCCCACTCCCTTCTCAAAAGTAACCTATCTCGACGTCCAATTAAGCAACTTTCCATCCTATTCAGATTTCAAAGTCGCAAATTAGGTCTCTAGAACTATTGTATATTTTCAAAAAAAGCAGTAGAATAGAAAGGTATAATTTTTAAAGAAGGAATAAAAACAGTGAAATCAATTAAACGAATCGCCCTCTCAATCATGGGAGTGGCTATGCTATTAGTCTTGACAGGCTGTGTCCAGGTTGATAAAGCAACTGGACAACCAACAGGATTTATTTGGAATACAATCGGAGCACCTATGGCTGAAGCCATCAAGTACTTTGCTACTGATAAAGGGCTAGGCTTTGGGGTCGCTATTATTATCGTAACCATTATCGTCCGCTTGATTATTTTACCACTTGGTATCTATCAATCTTGGAAGGCTACACTTCACTCTGAAAAGATGAACGCCCTCAAGCATGTTCTTGAGCCACATCAAACTCGTCTCAAAGAAGCAACTACTCAAGAAGAAAAACTGGAAGCCCAACAAGCTCTCTTTGCTGCTCAAAAAGAGCACGGTATCAGCATGTTTGGCGGAGTAGGATGTTTCCCTCTCCTCATTCAAATGCCTTTCTTCTCAGCAATCTACTTTGCAGCTCAACATACAGAAGGTGTTTCTGAAGCTAGCTTCTTAGGAATCGCACTTGGTTCTCCAAGTTGGATTCTTATCGCCTGTGCAGGTGTTCTCTACTACGTCCAATCGCTCCTTTCACTACACGGAGTTGAAGACGAGACTCAAAGAGAACAACTCAAGAAGATGATTTACATGAGTCCAATGATGATTGTCATGTTCTCAATCTTCTCACCAGCCAGCGTTACGCTTTACTGGGTTGTCGGTGGTTTCATGATGATCCTTCAACAATTCATCGTCAACTACATCATTCGTCCAAAACTTCGTAAAAAAGTACGTGAAGAATATGCCAAGAACCCACCAAAAGCAAGTAAAACTTCAGGTGCTCGTAAAGATGTAACCCCTGAATCAGCTGCAGTTATCTCAACTTCTGCTAAGAAGAACAAAAAACGCAATTCTGGAAAACAACATTCTAGATAAAAAATAAAAGGCTTAGCATTCGAGCTAAGCTTTTTTTATATCAGAAAAGCCCGATATTTTCATCAGGCTTATTTTTTATCCATGAACACGTTTCATGTAATCTTGATAGCTTTCTGTATCCATCAATTCCTTAGCGTTTTTAACACGATCTGCTGTTGGAGGTTTAACCCCTTCAAGTGAATACGGAATCCCAAGTTCACGCCACTTGAACTCACCCATGGTATGGTAAGGCAAAATCTCAAATTTATCAACATTTTTAAGAGTTTTTACGAATTTCCCAAGCTCAATCAAATCTTCATCACGGTCTGTCAATCCTGGCACGAGAACATGACGAATCCAAACAGGTTTCCCAATATCTGACAAGTACTGCGCACACGCCAAGATATTTTTGTTGGTTTGACTGGTTACAATCTTGTGCTGTGCTTCGTTGATTTCCTTGATATCAAGAAGAACCAAGTCTGTCACGGCCATTAGTTTATTGAATTTCTCTAAATAACGTGGTTTATTACGGAATGGAAGGGCACAAGTATCCAAGGTACAGTGGATGCCTTTTTCTTTTGCTTTTGTAAAGAGAGCAATTAGGAAATCAATCTGTAAGAGAGCTTCTCCTCCACTGACAGTAATTCCACCCTTATCTCCCCAGAAACCACGAAAACGAAGCGCTTCTTCTAGAACATCGTCTACTGTTCGTACACGAGATTTATTGGTTTCCATTGCCCATGTGTCAGGGTTATGGCAATACTGGCAACGCATCTGACAGCCCTGCAAAAAGACAATGAAACGAATTCCGGGACCATCTACCGCCCCAAAACTCTCTGTCGAATGTACCATTCCTGTCACTTGTCCGTAGTCTATTGTTTCTTCTGACATCACGTCACCTTCCTTGAAACCGTTTTATAATTTTATTATATCACGCTTGAAAGGAAAAACAATAGATTTTGTCTATTTTTTAGAAAACAATCTGTTTTTCACTTTCAACTTTCATGATTTTCAAAATTCCTCTATTCCTTGTCAAAGTCAAAGCCATAGAGAGTCGCAAAATAGTCCTCAGGTCGCTCTGCTCTACGGATTAGTCGAGCACCACCGTCCTCTGTGTAGAGAATCTCTGCCGAACGAAGTTTGGCATTGTACTGGTATCCCATAGAGAAGCCATGGGCACCTGTATCATGAATCACTAACAAATCACCAATTTCTGTTTGAGGTAATTCACGATTAACTGCAAACTTATCGTTGTTTTCACAAAGAGAGCCAACAACATCAACCATTTCAGTCTGACCATCAGGATGCATCATGTTAGTAATATGATGGTAAGCACCGTACATAGC
>ERZ1699241.146-NODE-146-length-17116-cov-3.696804_pt1 | contig 17116 bp, 10 predicted proteins | sample MGYA00581545_ERZ1699241 | MGnify/ENA primary metagenome ERZ1699241 (study PRJEB42319, sample SAMD00040323) | human oral metagenome | material: saliva | host: Homo sapiens | study: EMG produced TPA metagenomics assembly of PRJDB4115 data set (Metgenomic analysis of... | reverse complement strand
AATGGGCGCATAATTTATGGCTAAATCATTAATTTTGGTGAGCCATGGTCGTTTTTGTGAAGAACTTAAAGGTAGCACTGAAATGATCATGGGTCCACAAGACAACATTCATGCGGTGGCTCTTCTTCCAGAAGATGGACCAGAAGAATTTACTGCAAAATTTGAAGCTGCTATTGAAGGATTGGATGATTTCCTAGTCTTTGCGGATCTTCTTGGTGGAACACCATGTAACGTGGTGAGTCGCTTGATCATGGAAGGTCGTGATATTGACCTTTACGCAGGGATGAATCTTCCAATGGTGATTGAATTTATCAATGCGAGCCTTACAGGCGCAGATGCGGACTACAAGAGCCGTGCTGCAGAAAGCATTGTGAAAGTCAATGACCTGTTAGCAGGCTTCGATGATGACGAAGATGAATAAGATGTGACAACGTGAAAATCACAGGGAAAATAGGCGATAAGAGGATGGAGCGATGCTCCGACGATAATCGGTCTTTTTCCCAAAGATTTTAGTTGGAACTCGATTCAATTCATGTGATAACGTGAAAATCGTTAGAGCATTTTATATAGAATATACATGGGAATGGGGCTTACTCCCATTCCCATATTTAATAGAAAAAGAGGAACTCAATGCTACATTATACAAAAGAAGATTTGCTCGAATTGGGTGCAGAAATCACTACACGTGAAATCTACCAACAACCAGATGTATGGAGAGAAGCTTTTGAATCTTATCAAGCAAAACGTGAAGAAATTGCAGCCTTCCTGCAAGGGATTGCTGATAAACATGACTATATCAAGGTAATCTTGACAGGTGCTGGGACTTCTGCTTATGTGGGAGATACCTTGGTACCTTACTTTAAGGAAGTCTATGACGAACGCAAATGGAATTTCAATGCTATTGCGACAACAGATATCGTTGCCAATCCAGAAACTTATTTGAAAAAAGATGTGGCAACTGTCCTTGTATCTTTTGCTCGTAGTGGGAACTCACCTGAAAGTGTGGCGACTGTTGAATTGGCCAAAGCCTTGGTGGATGAGCTTTATCAAGTGACGATTACTTGTGCTGCAGATGGGAAATTGGCTCTTCAAGCTCATGGAGATGACCGCAATCTCTTGCTTTTGCAACCAGCTGCTTCTAATGATGCTGGCTTTGCCATGACCTCTAGCTTTACGTCTATGATGTTGACAGCTCTCTTAGTCTTTGATCCTACAGAATTTGCTGTTAAGTCTGAACGTTTTGAAGTTGTATCTAGTCTTGCCCGTAAAATTCTAGACAATGCAGAAGATGTCAAAGAACTTGTTGACCTAGACTTTAACCGTGTCATCTATCTAGGCGCTGGTCCTTTCTTTGGACTTGCTCATGAAGCTCAGCTCAAGATTTTGGAACTGACTGCTGGTCAAGTTGCGACTATGTATGAAAGCCCAGTTGGCTTCCGTCACGGTCCAAAATCTCTTATCAACGAAGATACAGTTGTTTTGGTCTTTGGTACAACAACAGACTACACTCGCAAGTACGACTTGGATTTGGTTCGTGAAGTTGCTGGTGACCAGATTGCTCGCCGTGTTGTGCTTTTGAGTGATCAAGCCTTTGGTCTTGCAAATGTCAAAGAAGTGGCCCTTGGTTGTGGCGGTGTCTTGAATGATATTTACCGTGTCTTCCCTTACATCGTTTATGCCCAACTCTTTGCCCTATTGACTTCACTCAAGGTAGAAAACAAACCAGATACACCGTCTCCTACAGGTACAGTAAACCGTGTGGTACAAGGTGTTATCATCCACGAATATCAAAAGTAAGACAGTGTTTATGAATTCTTGACAAGAGAATTTGTAAACTATCAGATAAACCATAGATTGTCAGTAGGCTTTCTATGGTTTGTTTGCTTGAGAGAAATAGTAAAAGGAGAACAGAATGAAAGCATACACAGAGCGTGTGTTTGGAAATGTTAAGGGACAAGATATTTTGGCCTATCGATTTGAAACTGACAGTGGCTACCAACTTGAGGTTATGACTTATGGTGCGACCATCTTGCGCTATGTCACGCCTGACAAGGCTGGAAATTTTGCCAACGTTATATTGGCGTTTGATGACTTTGATAGCTATGTAGGCAATAGTCCCAAGCATGGAGCGAGCGTAGGTCCTGTGGCGGGACGTATTGCAGGTGCGACCTTTGAATTAAATGGCAAGACCTATGAACTTGAAGTCAACAATGCTAGCAACTGTAACCACAGTGGTTCAACTGGTTGGGATTCGAGCTTGTTTGAACTAGTTGAGGTGAGCGACCATGGTCTGACCCTCTACACAGAGCGTACAGATGGGACAGGAGGATTTCCTGGTAATCTTAAAATCTGGATTAGCTACAACTTAGAAGAAACTGGTGCCTATGAAATCAGCTACAAGGTAACAACAGATCAGGATACGCTGGTCAATCCAACCAACCACAGCTATTTCAACTTGTCTGGTGATTTCACGCAGACTGTTGATCGTCATGTCTTCCAACTAAATACGAAAGGTATTTATCCAATCGCTCCAGACGGTGTTCCTGCCAAAACTCCAGATGCCAATCGTGATGTGGTTAAACACATCTACAATGGTGCCTTGTTGAAGGATATCTTTGCAGAAGAAGATGAGCAAATCCAGCTGGTATCTGGTTTGGATCATCCATTCGCTCTTCCTGCAGGTCATGACAATGCTGGATTCCTTTATGACCAAAACTCAGGTCGCTTCCTGCTTTTCAAGACAGAAGCTCCTTGCTTTGTAGTTTACACAGCAAACTTTGTGGATGAGAGTGTCATCATAGGAGGTCAGCCAATGGTACAGCACAATGGGATTGCCCTTGAAGCGCAAGCTTTACCAGATGCCATTCACAGTGACCTCAAAGACCAAGTCATTCTTAAAGCCGGTCAAACCTTTACAAGCAAGACACGTTATGAGCTTGTTGTGAAATAAAAGGATAGGAATTTCTACTTTTTGGGGAATAGTATTTACCTTATAACATTAGTAGAAATGGGCAAAGAATAGGAAAATATGATATAATTTAATATTGAAAATACCTGTCCTATCTAAAGGATAAAAGGAGAAAAAATGAAGAAAATTGTATTTGCTAGCGCCTTGGCTTTGACTTTAGCTGGAGCAGTTTTGACAAATGATGTTTTTGCCAACGACAGACTTGTGGCAACACAATCTGCAGATGGTAGAAATGAAAATGTCTTGAGCTCAGAAGTGCTAAATCCTTCTAGTGGCAATGTTTTGGTTGGGATTAAGGGAGAATTTTTAACCCCAAATAAACAAACTATTTTGGATGCGATTAATAAGATTCGTAAGGAAGCAGCTGATGAAGGTTTGGTAGATAAGTATGTCCCTATCAAATGGTCTACTGATCTTGAGAAAACTGCTTTTGTACGAGCTACTGAGGTGTCAGTAACTCTGAAACCTGAGCGTCTTTCTACGAAAGAAATCTGGACTGCTTTTCCATCTAGTAATAGTATAAGAGGAGAAGCTTTGGATGTGAACTATGAAGGTTTTCTAAAAGCAATTGAAAACTGGCATGCTGAGAAGGCGAATTATGTAGCGAAAAAGAAGGCTGGAACCTCTAAAGAATTTACAGGTTATTATGAGGTTTTGATCAATTCTAAATTTACCTATGTGGGTCTCGCAGCCTTTAAAAACGCAGCCAGCTCTCAGCAAGTAGCAACGATTTCTCTAGCTTTAGGTGATGATGCATCTTCAGAAGAATTGGCTGGTGGCTATGGTTCTGCTATTCAATATACAGAAGTGACCGCATCAAATCTTTCAACAGTTAAAAGTAAAGCTACAGTTGTAGAAAAATCGTTGAAAGATTTTAGAACATCTACATCTAGTCAGTCTGGCTGGGTGCAATCTAATGGTAAATGGTATTTTTATGAGTCTGGTGATGTGAAGACAGGCTGGGTGAAAACAGGTGGTAAATGGTACTACTTGAATGATTTAGGTGTCATGCAGACTGGATTTGTAGAAGTTGATGGAACATGGTATTTCCTTGATAATTCAGGTGCGATGTTTACAGGCTGGGGAACAGATGGTAGCAGATGGTTCTACTTTGATGGCTCAGGAGCTATGAAGACAGGCTGGTATAAGGAAAATGGTACTTGGTATTATCTTGATCAATCAGGTATCATGAAGACAGGTTGGTTTAAAGTTGGTCAATACTGGTACTATGCATATGGTTCAGGAGCTTTGGCTGTGAACACAACAACACCAGATGGTTATAATGTAAATGGCAATGGTGAGTGGGTAAACTAGGCTGAAAATAGCAAGTCATAGGTAAAGTATTCATCTTACTTATCCCAAAAAGAATAAACTATCAGAAAGAGGTTGATGGCGAACATTGACCTCTTTTGGTTTATAAAGACTGGACTCTTTGTTGCTTCAATCTCAGAATTTTCTATTATGAACTAATATTTTATAGTATATTAAAAGCATAATCGGTAATCTAATTAAAAAATACTGTAATTAGTTTGAAACTCCTCACTTATTTGTTTAGATTTTGTTTCCGTTTTCCATTGTTGCAGTTCACTGTATTCTTCTATAAAATTGCAGTATATTTTTAAGTATATTTCAATAGAAATTTCTATCGATTTATTGTATAATGATAAGTAATTATTGAAAAGTACTCAGAAAATTCCATACTATATTATTTTTTATGTTTATACTTTTATGCTACAAAATATAGATTGATATAAAGAGTATAGAAAAAGCGAGGTTAATATGAGCCGAAAAAGCATTGGTGAGAAACGCCAGAGTTTCTCGATGAGAAAGTTGTCAGTGGGATTGGTATCAGTTACTGTATCTAGTTTCTTTTTGATGAGTCAAGGGATTCAATCGGTATCAGCCGATAATATGGAAAGTCCAATTCATTATAAGTATATGACCGAGGGTGAATTGACAGACGAGGAAAAATCCTTGCTGGTAGAGGCCCTTCCACAACTGGCTGAAGAATCAGATGATACTTATTACTTGGTTTATAGATCTCAACAGTTTTTACCGAATACAGGTTTTAACCCAACTGTTGGTACTTTCCTTTTTACTGCAGGATTGAGCTTGTTAGTTTTATTGGTTTCTAAAAGGGAAAATGGAAAGAAACGACTTGTTCATTTTCTGCTTTTGACTAGCATGGGAGTTCAATTGTTGCCGGCCAGTGCTTTTGGGTTGACCAGCCAAATTTTATCTGCCTATAATAGTCAGCTTTCTATCGGAGTCGGGGAACATTTGCCAGAGCCTCTGAAAATCGAAGGTTATCAATATATTGGTTATATCAAAACTAAGAAACAGGATAATACAGAGATTTCAAGGACAGTTGATGGGAAATACTCTGCTCAAAGAGATAGTCAACCAAACTCTACAAAAACATCAGATGTAGTTCATTCAGCTGATTTAGAATGGAACCAAGGACAGGGGAAGGTTAGTTTACAAGGTGAAGCATCAGGGGATGATGGACTTTCAGAAAAATCTTATATAGTAGCAGACAATCTATCTTCTAATGATTTACTCGCAAGTCAAGTTGAGCAGAATTCGGATCACAAAGGAGAATCTGTAGTTCGACCAACATTGCCAGAACAAGGAAATCCTGTGTCTGCTACAACGGTGCAGAGTGCGGAAGAGGAAGTATTGGCGACGACAAATGATCGACCAGAGTATAAACTTCCATTGGAAACCAAAGGCACGCAAGAGCCCGGTCATGAGGGTGAAGCCTCAGTTCGCGAAGACTTACCAGTCTACACTAAGCCACTAGAAACCAAAGGTACACAAGAACCTGGACATGAAGGCGAAGCTGCAGTTCGCGAGGAAACTCCAGAATATACTAAACCACTAGAAACCAAAGGTACGCAAGAACTCGGACATGAGGGCGAAGCTGCAGTTCGCGAGGAAACTCCAGAATATACTAAACCACTAGAAACCAAAGGCACGCAAGAACCTGGACATGAAGGCGAAGCTGTAGTCCGAGAAGAAGCGCCAGAGCACACTAATCCAATAGCGACAAAAGGAACGCAAGTGCCAGGACATGAAGGAGAATCAGCGGTTAGCGAGTTACCAGAGTACACTAATCCAGTAGCGACAAAAGGAACACAAGAGCCAGGACATGAAGGAGAATCAGAGGTCCAACCAGAGTTACCAGAGTACACTGATTCAGTAGAGACAAAAGGAACGCAAGAACTAGGACATGAGGGAGAATCAGTAGTTCGAGAAGATTTACCAGAATACACAAACCCGGTGGCAACAAAAGGAACACAAGAGTCAGGTCACGAAGGAGAATCGGAAGTTAACGAGTTACTAGAGTACACTAATCCAGTAGCGACAAAAGGAGCGCAAGAGTCAGGTCACGAAGGAGAATCGGAAGTTAACGAGTTACCAGAATACACTGGTCCAGTAGTAACAAAAGGAACGCAAGAGTCAGGACGTGAGGGAGAATCAGCGGTTAACGAGTTACTAGAGTACACTGATTCAGTAGAGACAAAAGGAACGCAAGAACTAGGACATGAGGGAGAATCAGTAGTTCGAGAAGATTTACCAGAATACACAAACCCGGTGGCAACAAAAGGGACACAAGAGCCAGGACGTGAGGGAGAATCAGCGGTTAACGAGTTACTAGAGTACACTAATCCAGTAGCGACAAAAGGAACACAAGAGCCAGGACATGAAGGAGAATCGGCGGTTAACGAGTTACCAGAGTACACTGATCCAGTAGCAACTAAAGGAACACAAGAACCAGGCCATGAAGGAGAATCGGCGGTTAACGAGTTACCAGAGTACACTGATTCAGTAGCGACAAAAGGGACGCAAGAGCTAGGCCATGAAGGAGAATCGGAAGTTAACGAGTTACCAGAGTACACTGATCCAGTAGCGACCAAAGGCACGCAAGCACCAGATCATGAGGGCGAAGCTGCAGTAGAAGAAGAACTTCCGACTTTAGAGGTTACTACACGAAATAGAACGGAAATCCAGAATATTCCTTATGCAACAGAAGAAATTCAGGATCCAACACTTCTGAAAAATCGTCGTGAAACTGAACGACAAGGTCAAGCAGGAACGCGTACAATTCAATATGAAGACTACATCGTAGATGGTAATGTCGTAGAAACTAAAGAACTATCACGAACTGAAGTAGCTCCAGTAAAAGAAATCGTTAAAGTAGGAACACTAGTCAAAGTTAAACCTACAGTAGAAATTGCCAACTTAACAAAAGCTGAGAACAAAAAATCTATAACTGTAAGTTATAACTTAACAGACACTACATCAGCGTATGTCTCTGCCAAAGCGCAAATTTTCCAAGGTGATCAGCTGATTAAAGAGATGGATATAGAAAATCCTGCTAAAGCGCAAGTAATCTCAGGTTTAGATTACTACACACCTTACACACTAAAAACACGTTTAACTTATAATCTAGGTGAAAACGATGAACAAAGTACAGAAACATCAACTCAAGCTTTCCAATTAGATTATAAGAAAATAGAAATTAAAGATATTGATTCAGTAGAATTATACGGCAAAGAAAATGATCGTTATCGTAGATATTTAAGTCTAAGTGAAGCACCGACTGATACGGCTAAATACTTTGTAAAAATAAAATCAGATAAATTCAAAGAAATGTATATACCTGTAAAATCTATTACAGAAAATACGGATGGAACTTATAAAGTGACGGCAGCTGTTGATCAACTTGTAGAAGAAGGTGCAGAAGGATATAAAGAGGACTACACATTTAATGTAGCTAAATCTAAAGCGGAGCAACCAGGAGTTTATACATCGTTCAAACAACTTGTAACAGCGATACAAAGCAACTTAGCAGGTGTATATAAATTAGCTGCGGATATGACAGCCGATGAAGTAGGACTACCAGAAAATCAAACAAGTTACATAAAAGGAGAATTTACAGGAACGTTAGTAGGAACAGAAGGAAGCAAAGCATATGCTATATATGACCTGAAAAAACCACTGTTCGACATATTAAAAAATGCAACTGTAAAAGATTTAGATCTTAAAAATACACAAGTGGATAGCATAGAGAATGCCGCAGCAGTAGCAAAAACAGCGGATAATGCTACTATCAGCAATGTAGCTGTAGAAGGAAAAGTATCAGGTAGAAAATCAGTTGCAGGATTAGTAGTAGATGCAACAAATACAAGAATAGAAAACAGCTCATTCAGCGGAAAACTAATCGCCAACCATGCGGATAATAATGCGAATTACGCTGGAGGAATAGTAGGTAAATTAACTGGAGGAAATTCTAAGGTTGACCGAGCGAAAGTAGATGCTATAATCTCTACAGCATCACGTAATAATAACCAAACAGCAGGAGGAATCGCAGGTAAATTAGAAAATGGGGCGTTGGTGACACGTTCTGTAACAACAGGTAAAATCCTAAATGGTCAAGGGTATCCAAGAGTTGGGGGAATAGTTGGGTCTACATATCCAAGAGGTCGTGTGGATAATGTAGTAAGCAATATGAATGTTGGTGATGGATATGCTACTACAGGAGATCAATTCGGTAGTGCAGATGTGAAGAATGCTATTACTTCTGTTGAAAATAAAAAACAAGATAACTTCGTTCGAAAAGTAACTAAAGAAGAAGTGGATGCTAAGATTACTTCTTATGGAATCACAGTAACTCTTGATGATACTGGGCAAGACCTAAAAGCAAACTCAAAAGAAGTTGACTATACAGCATTAAGTAAAGCGCAAGTTGAAAGAAAAGTAGCTTATAATAACATAGAAAAACTAATGCCGTTCTACAATAAAGAGCTAGTTGTTTACTATGGTAACAAAGTAGCGACAACGGATAAACTTTATACTACAGAACTGCTAGACGTAGTGCCTATGAACGGAAATGAAGTAGTAACGGATATTAATAATAAGAAAAATTCAATTAATAGAGTTATGTTACACTATAAAGACAACACAGTAGAATACTTAGATGTAACATTCAAAGAAAACTTCACAAACAGTCAAGTAGTCGAATACAATGTCGCAGACAAAGGATATATATTCACACCAGAAGCATTCGTATCAGATTACACAGCGATAACTAATAATGTACTAAGTGAATTGCAAAATGTAATGTTTAGCTCAGAAGCGACTAAGAAAGTATTAGGAGCGGTAAATAATGCAGCGTTAGATAACTTATACTTAGATAGAGAATTTGAGGAAGTTAAAACTAATATAGCAGAGCACTTAAGAAAAGTATTAGCGATGGATAAATCAATCAACACTACAGGAGATGGTGTAGTTGAATACGTAAGTGAAAAAATTAAAAATAACAAAGAAGCATTTATGCTGGGACTTACATACATGAACCGTTGGTACAATATTAATTATGACAGTCTGAATACGAAAGATTTATCAGTGTACAAATTTGACTTTAACGGAAATAATGAAGCTTCAACGCTAGATACTATCATCGCTTTAGGAAATAGCGGACTAGAAAACTTACGAGGACCAAATACGACAGGTCTATATGCGAGCACACTTGCACCACTTAAAGGAGAAGATTCAGTCTTTGACTTCGTAGAAGCATATAGAAGACTGTTCCTGCCGAACAAAACAAATAACGAGTGGTTCAAAGATAATACAAAAGCATACATAGTAGAAGCGAAATCAGACATAGAAGAAGTTCGTGAAAAACAAGTATCACCAACAGCTGACAAGAAATACTCAATCGGAGTATATGATAGAATATCAGCACCAAGTTGGGGTTATAAGAGCATGATACTGCCACTATTAACGATGAAAGAAGAAAGTTTGTATGCAATATCTACTCTATCAACATTAGCCTTCGGTAGCTATGAACGTTATCGAGACAGAGGAGCGGACGGAGTTATCTTATCAGGAGAAGCTCTACGTCAATATGTTAGAGGAAAAGTAGATCAATCTGCGAAATGGCAAAGAGATCATTATGATATCTGGTATAGAGTTCTAGCGCCAAAATTTAAAGAAAGATTATACCGTGCAGTACCGGTAACAGACGCATTTGAGGTGAAAGATACAAATGGTAGAGGCTACTGGGCAACATTATCAGAAAAAAATATAGACTCTATCTATAGTTTCTTCGGACCAGTAGGTAAATACCATACACCAAGACCGAATGCAGGTGCTTACGCAACAGGAGTAGAGGCGTACTTTGTAATCGATAGACTGTTAGACCAGTACGGAACATCGGTTTATAGTCATGAGATGGTACACAATTCGGATTCTTCGATTTACTTTGAAGGGAATGGTAGACGAGAAGGACAAGGTGCGGAATTATATGCACTAGGACTACTTCAATCAGCGGATAGTGTGGATAAAGAAGCGATAGTATTAAACACAATCTTCAAAGGAGATAAAGACTCAAAAACTCGCTTGCACACATACGATCCAACGGCGAGATTCACCTCTGAAGAAGAAATTCAACACTACTTACATGGAATGTATGATGTGTTATACACACTTGATGCAATGGAAGCTAATGCAGTATTAACACAAACTGATGCTGTTAAGAAACAATGGTTTAGAAAAATCGAAAACTACTACGTGCGCGACGATAAATACAACAAAGACACACACGCAGGAAACAAAGTTCGTCCATTAACAGATGAAGAAGTAACAAGATTAACAACATTGAACTCATTAATTGAGAATGATATCATTAATAGACGTGCTTATCAAAATGAAACTCAATACGGAAGAAATGGTTATTACACGATAAGTATGTTCTCACCTATCTACGCAGGACTAAGCAATCCAAACGGTGCACCTGGAGATGTAATGTTTAGAAAAACAGCGTTTGAATTATATGCAGAAAAAGGATACCACAAAGGGTTCTTACCTTACGTGTCTAACCAATACGCAGCGGATGCACTTGCAGAAGGAAGTAAAACATACTCAAGTTGGTTTAGACGTGATGTTGCTTTAGTCACAGATAATTTAGTATTGAAAAAAGTATTTGATAATCGCTATCCAAACTGGGCAGAATTCAAAAAAGATATGTTCAACCAACGTATCAGTAAACAAAATAACTTAAAAGTAATAACAATTCAGTACGAATTAGATAAACCAAATAGCACAAAAGAAGTAACTATCTCATCAGCACAAGAGATGCAAGCTCTAATCGATGCAGCAGTAGCACATGATGTGAAAAATCTTAAACGAGCAACAGAAAATGTCCCATCAAGTTGGGTACACTTACTAAAACAAAAAATCTACAACGCGTACCTGCGTAGCACAGATGATTTCAGAGAATCTATTTATAAATAAGATTGTAAAGTTTTATTGTTGAATAGTGTTTCTTGTAAGAATGAGGAGTAAGATGACCAATCTACTCCTTTTTCTTATGGAGTGATATAGAAATTTTATTGAATGCAGATTGTAGGAATCATCTTCCACTCGCCAACGACCAATGGTGGCAAGATGTATCTCAATCCCACAGAAAACGTTGATTTGATAAATAACTTTGCTAAGGGAGTTCCTTCAAGTTGTCTGACTTGACTTTCTTGATGGAACTTATACAATAGTTGTAATAAAAAGAATTACAACTAAAAAAGAGGAGCATTTATGACCTATGAATACAAGAGTTACATTTATTTGGCAAAGGCAGTTTTAAATGTAAAGGATTTGGCAAGTCAAACAGCCTTTTATCAGCAAGTTATTGGTTTAGAAATCTTATCTCAAACTGAGACAGAGGTCGTTCTGGGACTTGGAGGAAAAGCCTTGGTACACTTGATTCAAGCACAAGAGAGCGGTGAAGTAAGGGAACATTATGGTCTTTACCATCTGGCTATTCTCTTGCCGACACGAAAGGCTTTGGCGGATATCTTGAAACACCTGACAGATTTACAGATTCCTCTCGTCGGCGGTGCAGACCATGGTTACAGTGAGGCTCTTTACTTGGAGGATTTGGAGGGAAATGGCATCGAACTCTATCGAGATAAGCCGGTTTCCACATGGGATATTCGAGAAGATGGACGCATTATCGGAGTGACGGAGGCCCTTGCGGCGCAGGATATCTATGAGTTAGGGGAAAGAGTAGAGCCTTTTATCCTAGCAGATGGTGCGAGAATGGGGCATATCCATCTTTCCGTCAAGGATAGTCGAAAGTCCAGCCAGTTTTATCAAAAGGTGTTAGGACTAGAGGATAAATTCAGTATGCCTAGCGCTAGTTGGATTGCAGCTGGGGACTACCATCATCATTTAGCGGTCAATGAGTGGGGAGGAAAAGGTCTAGCTCCGCGTAAGCAAGGCTTGCCATGTTTGGCCTATTATGTCATTGAGGTCGCTAGTAAAGAAGAATTGTTAACGATTGTGCAACGAGCACAAGCAGTTGCTACCCCAATCAAGTGGCTGACATCTAGCCAGCTGGAAATCACAGACCCAGATGGAATTGTGACTCGTATTCGCTTAGCAAGATAGACAGGATGTGATGAAAATCAGAGCATCAATTGTAGAAAGTGGTTTTTATTCTAGTATTCGCTTCTCCTCAGTTTATCAGCTTCCTCCTTGACACTCGGTCAGCTTTTGATACAATAGTACAAAATTAGAGGAGGTGGGTTATGATTCAGAAACATGCGATTCCCATTTTAGAGTTTGATGACAATCCTCAGGCGGTCATCATGCCCAATCACGAGGGGCTGGACTTGCACTTGCCCAAGAAGTGTGTCTATGCTTTTTTAGGTGAGGAGATTGACCGCTATGCGAAGGAAGTAGGGGCGGATTGTGTCGGTGAATTCGTTTCTGCCACCAAGTCCTATCCAGTCTATGTCATCAATTACAAGGGAGAGGAAATTTGTCTGGCTCAGGCTCCTGTCGGTTCCGCTCCAGCAGCCCAGTTTATGGATTGGTTGATTGGCTATGGTGTGGAGCAGATTATTTCCACCGGAACCTGTGGTGTGCTAGCTGATATAGAGGAAAATGCCTTTCTAGTCCCTGTTCGGGCTCTGCGAGATGAAGGAGCTAGTTATCACTATGTGGCAGCTTCTCGTTATATGGAAATTCAGCCAGAGGCTATTGCTGCTATTGAGCAAGTTTTGGAGGCTAGAGGGATTCCCTATGAAGAAGTAATGACCTGGACGACAGACGGTTTTTACCGAGAAACGGCTGAAAAGGTGGCTTATCGTAAGGAAGAAGGCTGTGCTGTTGTGGAGATGGAGTGTTCTGCGCTTGCGGCAGTAGCCCAACTGCGTGGGGTTCTCTGGGGAGAATTGTTGTTCACAGCTGATTCCTTAGCAGACTTGGACCAGTACGATAGTCGTGACTGGGGTTCAGAAGCTTTCGAGAAGGCCTTGGAACTCTGCCTTGAGATTGCCTTTCAGATTTAGCTACTCTTCTTCTTTTTATGGTACAATGGATGTATGTTATTCAAATTATTTGTGAAAAAACTTGAAAGGGTCTTTGGCGGACTTTCGCCTGCTCGTCGCATTTTTTTAAGTTTCGCTGGAGTTATTTTTATAGGCTCTCTTCTTTTGAGCTTGCCTTTTGTTCAGGCAAATGGTTCTCAGGCCACTTATTTTGACCATCTCTTTACGACGGTGTCCATGGTCTGTGTAACTGGCCTTTTTACGCAACCAGTGGCTACTACCTATAATGTCTGGGGGCAGTTGATTTGTATGTTCTTGATACAGATTGGTGGTCTGGGGCTCATGACCTTTATCGGGATTTTTTATATCCAAGGCAAGCAAAAACTCAGTCTTCGCAGTCGTGAAACCATTCAGGAGAGCTTTAGCTATGGGGAGACTCGGTCCTTGAAGGCCTTTATGCGCTCCATCTTTTTGACGACTTTTCTGGTAGAGGGTTTGGGAGCTTTTCTTCTTAGTTTCCGTTTTATTCCTGAGTTCGGCTGGGGACGAGGCATTTTCACCTCTATCTTTTTAGCCATTTCAGCCTTTTGTAATGCTGGTTTTGATAATTTCGGCAGTAGCAGTTTAGTGGCTTTTCAGACGGATCCTTTGATCAATCTAGTCATTGCTGGCTTGATTATCACAGGTGGTCTTGGCTTTATGGTCTGGTTTGACTTGGCAACCCAGTTTGACAAGAAGAAAAAACGCCGTCTGCGTTTCCACACCAAACTAGTCCTCTTCTTGACCGCAGGAATTTTGCTGTTTGGGACAGTATCCACACTCTTTACGGAGTGGCACAATCTGGGCACTATTGGCAATCTTAGTGTCTCAGAGAAAGTGCTGGTTAGCTTTTTTCAAACCGTCAGCATGAGAACGGCTGGCTTTGCCTCTATTGACTACACCCAAGCTCGGCCTGTGACCTTGTTTATCTATATCCTACAGATGTTTCTCGGAGGGGCGCCTGGCGGGACGGCTGGGGGGCTCAAGATTACAACTTTCTTTGTCTTGTTGGTCTTTGCGCGTAGTGAGTTGCTGGGCTTGCCTCATGCCAATGTTGCGCAGAGAACTATTGAGGCTCGAACAGTCCAAAAATCCTTTAGTGTCTTCATTATTTTTTTGATGACCTTCTTGTTGGGCTTGATGTTGTTGGGGATTACAGCAGAAGGAACACCGCGATTTATCTACCTCATGTTTGAGACCATTTCAGCTCTTGCGACAGTTGGGGTAACGGCAAATCTGACACCAGAATTGGGCAAGCTAGCTCTCAGCATTGTCATGGTGCTCATGTTTATTGGCCGTATCGGTCCCTTGACCTTGCTGGTTAGTCTAGCGGATTACCAGCCTGATAAGAAAGATTTGATTCAGTATATGAAAGCAGATATTAGTATTGGATAAGAAAGGAAGAACGATGTCAGATCGTACGATTGGAATTTTAGGTTTGGGGATTTTCGGGAGTAGTGTCCTTGCGGCCCTCGCCAAGCAAGATATGAATATCATTGCTATTGATGACCACGCAGAGCACATCAATCAATTTGAGCCAGTTTTGGCGCGTGGAGTTGTTGGGGATATTACAGATGAGGAACTCCTCAGAACTGCGGGGATTGACACCTGTGATACGGTTGTCGTTGCGACAGGTGAAAATCTGGAATCGAGTGTGCTTGCAGTGATGCATTGTAAGAGTTTGGGTGTACCAAGGGTTATTGCCAAGGTTAAAAGCCAGACAGCCAAGAAGGTGCTAGAAAAAATCGGTGCTGACTCGGTGATTTCACCAGAGTATGAAATGGGGCAGTCTCTAGCGCAGACCATTCTCTTTCATAACAATGTTGATGTCTTTCAGCTGGATAAAAATGTGTCTATCGTAGAGATGAAAATTCCTAGAGTTTGGGCTGGTCAAAGCTTGAGTCAGCTGGATCTACGTGGCAAATACAACCTTAATGTCCTAGGATTTCGTGAACAAGAAAATTCACCGCTAGATGTCCAGTTTGGTCCCAATGACCTCTTGAAAGAAGATTCCTATATCTTGGCGGTCATTAACAACCAGTATCTAGATGACTTAGCAGAGTTAAATTCGTAAGGAGGGGAATCCCTTCTTTTTTGATGTCCAAGATAGGAAATAGAGACCGGAAACCCTTGTATTCCAGTAAAAATCCTTCAGAAGCTGGACTTTATGGTAGAATAGAAAGAAATGACAAGAGAGAGTAATACTCTTCGAAAATCAAATTCAAACCACGTCAACGTCGCCTTGCCGTAGGTATGGTTACTGACTTCGTCAGTTCTATCCACAACCTCAAAACAGTGTTTTGAGCTGACTTCGTCAGTTCTATCTGCAACCTCAAAGCAGTGCTTTGAGCAACCTGTGGCTAGCTTCCTAGTTTGCTCTTTGATTTTCATTGAGTATAAGAAAAAATCAGTCCCCTAAAGGAGTAGATTATGAAGTTATTGTCTATCGCCATTCCTAGCTATAATGCCGCAGCCTATCTTCATTACTGCGTGGAGTCGTTAGTGATTGGTGGTGAGCAAGTTGAGATTTTGATTATCAATGATGGGTCTCAGGACCAGACTCAGGAAATCGCTGAGCGTTTAGCTAGCAAGTATCCTAACATCGTTAGAGTCATTTATCAGGAAAATAAGGGCCATGGCGGTGCTGTTAATCGTGGCTTGGCAGAGGCTTCTGGGCGTTATTTTAAAGTAGTTGATAGTGATGACTGGGTTGATCCTCGTGCCTATCTGAAAATTTTGGAAACCTTGCAGGAACTAGAGAGTGAAGGTCAAGAGGTGGATGCCTTTGTGACCAATTTTGTCTATGAAAAGGAAGGTCAGTCTCGCAAGAAGAGTATGAGTTATGAGTCAGTCTTGCCTGTCCAGCAGATTTTTGGCTGGGACCAGGTCGGAAATTTCTCAAAAGGCCAGTATATCATGATGCACTCGCTGATTTACCGGACAGATTTGTTGCGAGAGAGCCAGTTCCAATTGCCAGAGCACACTTTTTATGTCGATAATCTCTTTGTCTTTACCCCCCTTCAGCAGGTCAAGACCATGTACTATCTGCCTGTTGATTTCTATCGTTATTTGATTGGGCGTGAGGATCAGTCTGTCAATGAGCAGGTGATGATTAAACGTATCGACCAGCAACTCAAGGTTAATCGTCTTTTAGTAGACCAGCTTGATTTATCTAAAGTAAGTCATCCCAAAATGAGAGAATATCTGCTGAATCATATTGAAATCACGACGGTTATTTCTAGTGCCCTGCTCAATCGAGCTGGAACAGCGGAGCATCTGGCCAAAAAACGGGAGCTGTGGACCTATATTCAACAGGAAAATCCAGAGGTCTTTCAGGCCATTCGCAAGACAATGTTGAGTCGTTTGACCAAACATTCCGTCTTGCCAGCTCGCAAACTGTCCAATGTCGTCTATCAAATCACCAAATCTGTTTATGGATTTAATTAATATAAGTATTTTATAAGAGGGATTTAAGAAAAATTTTAACTTTTTCTTAATCCTTTTTAATTTTAGGAGATTATACTAGAGTCATTAAATAAAGAAAAACTCTAAGGAGAATCCTATGAAATTCAATCCAAATCAAAGATATACTCGATGGTCTATTCGCCGTCTTAGTGTCGGTGTTGCCTCAGTTGTTGTTGCCAGTGGCTTCTTTGTCCTAGTTGGTCAACCAAGTTCTGCACGTGCAGATGTGGTCAATCCGACCTCTGCTCAAGTCGTGCCAGATGCAGATTCGGTGAGTGCAAATAGCGACTTACCAGTAGAGCTACTC
>ERZ1699241.142-NODE-142-length-17269-cov-3.639890_pt1 | contig 17269 bp, 16 predicted proteins | sample MGYA00581545_ERZ1699241 | MGnify/ENA primary metagenome ERZ1699241 (study PRJEB42319, sample SAMD00040323) | human oral metagenome | material: saliva | host: Homo sapiens | study: EMG produced TPA metagenomics assembly of PRJDB4115 data set (Metgenomic analysis of... | reverse complement strand
TTAGGCACGCCGCCAGCGTTCGTCCTGAGCCAGGATCAAACTCTCATGAAAAATTTGAATTTTCATGAGCTTTGAAAAGCTCATTTTAATTACTGACTTATTGTATCTCTTTAAGAGATAAGAAATTGTTGTTTCTTCATCACTAAGATGAAGTCCCTACACATTTGGTTCGTCTTCTTTGTTCAGTTTTCAAAGGTCAATCGTTGTTTTGCAACAACTTCTATATCCTATCATAGGACATTTTTACTGTCAACAGATTTCATGTAACTTTTTCAAAGTTTTTTTGAAACTGTTTTATAAGCGAACGTTCGCTCAACAGTGATATTAATTTATCACAACCAAAGAAGGTTTGCAACTGAAAAGATGTAGAATTCAAAAAAAAATAATACAGTTCACAGAATCTGCAAACTGTATCTTTTTAGCCCGTTATTTTAGCAGAGCTTCTAGCTTATTTTGATTGATTTTTGGATAACGATTCATGATTCGATGAATTGTCTCAAGAATTTTTGCTTGATATCCAACTAAGTCGTTTTCTATTTGAAGAACGAGTAGCGGTTCATGTAAGCTCATGCGTAGTAACAACCATCCATCTCCGTATCCACCTTTAAAATCGATACGAACTCCCTCTTCGTTTTCCGGATTCACAACCCAGTCTTGTGGGATCCATTGTGGAAATTCTTTAATCACTTCATTGCCATATGCTTTGAAATCGTCTGTTTCAATCTTAAAGCGAACTTCTACGACTTCTTTTGGTTGTACTAATTTCTGGATTAAATGATCTAATGTTTCTCCTCGTTCAATTAACCTTGGAAGTAGCATTAAAATCTTGGCAACCACATATGCCCCATCGTCAAGGAAGTAATTTTCTTTAAACGCTGCATGGCCACTCGTCTCAATGGCTAATTGACAATCCGTTCCATTTTCGTTTAACTCGATCGCTTTATTGATGACATTACGATATCCAGAAATATAACGATATTGATGCCCACCTAGTTCTGTAATAAACCTCTTCAAGTGTTCAGTTGTTGGCGAGTTCGTCACAATCGTTGTTCCTGGATGCTCACTAATTGCAATCACGCTAAGAACTGCAATTAAATTATTTCTATTCAGCAACTCCCCGTCACCAGTTACGACTGCAGCTCTATCCACATCGGTATCAAAAATCACACCATAATCCGCACCGACCGCAAGAACTTGATTCTTAATACTTTCCATCGCTTCTTTATTGTCTGGATTCGGAATATGATTTGGGAATGTTCCATCAGGATCTAGGAACTGTGAACCTTGAGTGTTAGCGCCTAATACTTCAAGAACTTTTTCAGCGTAAAAACCACCAGCACCGTTTCCAGCGTCTACAATAATATGAAGACCTTCGAGCGGTTTTTCTTTCTCGCTTCCACTACCTTTGCGAATCAAGTCTACCAAGTGATGGCTGTATCGTTCAAAAATACTTTTTACTTCTATAGTAGAAACAGGTTCTTGTGGGAGTTCTTCTTTTTCGTCTACTAAAGCAATGATGTCACGAATATCACTCGATTCTAATCCGCCTTCACGCGTGAAGAATTTCAACCCATTATAGTAGAAAGGTAAATGACTGGCTGTGAACATCACGGTTGCGTCGCAGTTAAACTCTTCAAACTGCGTTGCCATAAACATACTTGGAGTTGTTGCCATTTCAAAATCAATTACACGAACGCCAAAAGCCGATAACACCTGAATAAATTCTCTTGTTAAGTCCGGACCACTAATGCGGCTATCACGACCAATCCCAACAACTAATTCCGTTACCGTTTTAAATGGATAACGCTTCTGTAGCCATTTCACAAAAGCACTCGCAATCAAACGACTCTCTTCTACCGTTAGCGTCGCATCAAATTCTTCTGTCGCTATAGCAATGCCTCGAATATCTGAACTTAATTGTAACTCATTGATTTTTGACATGGGAATCCCTCCTTAGTTCTAGCTCTATTTTACCAAATGCTTCTGTACAATCATAGAAGATTTTTTAATTTTTCCGCAAAACAAAAAAGCAAGCAGCCTTAGCTACTTGCTCTTTCAACTCAGCTATCATGAGTTATGATTTACGATAGGTTAATTGAATATATCTTTCATACCATAAATCGACATATTCAGGCGAGAACGGCCCTTTTTTGTTATTGATCCAATCCACAAGAATCTCAACGTTTGCCTTTAAGATTTGATCAATCTCTTTTGAATAGTGCATTTGACGGCGATGCAATTCATATTCATCGACATCTAGCAATCTCTTTTCGCCATCTGGGAAAATCTTAATATCTAAGTCGTAATCAATATACTTCAACGCTTCTGCATCTAATACATAAGGTGAAGCCAAATTACAATAGTAAGAAATTCCTTTTTGACGAATCATCGTTACGACATTGAACCAATAATGTTTATGGTAATACAATAACGCTGGCTCTCTCGTCAACCATCTTCTACCGTCGGACTCAGTCACAAGAGTATGATCGTTACAAGCGATAATTGCTTGGTCGCTTGTCTTCAAAATCATGCTGTCGCGCCAAGTGCGATGAAGACTACCATCATGTTTATAACTCTTGACAGTGATGAATTCTCCTTCTCTGGGATTCTGCACCACTATATCCAACTTTCTATATCTATTTAAGAGTAAACTCTTAGTTATTTCAAATCATTAGTAGTATAGCATATTTCTACCATTCTGTGAACAAAAATCAGATTAGCTGTGATTCTCCTTATAAAAGCTCTTGAGAAGCGAGTAACTCACACATCTTTCCTTGCACTCTAGACTGTGGCAGTTGTTCCATTTCTTCTTTTGTGACCCATTGGAGCGTACGCGTTGCATGTTGTTCTAACGCTCCTGAAGCCGTTGCACATTGCAATTCAATATCCCAACGTTGGTGACTGAAAATATGTTTTACGGTTTTCGGTAAAATGCGAGTTGGTTGAAGCTTCATTTTATATAAACTCTCGAATTGAACTTCCAAAGGGATGTTCTGGTTAATTTCGTAAGTCGAATTTTCTTCGGCAACTCCTTCAAATAAATCAATCGATTCTCCCACCGTACTAAAATCACGAATTAATGGGAAATGCCAAAATCCACTTAGCAGGTCTGCTTGCGTATTCTTCTCTACCAAGAAGCGCCCCTTGTCATCCTGAATAATAAACGCGCGCCATTTCATCGGCGTTGGTTTTTTCTTTGGTTTCTTAATCGGATAAATATGCATCGTCCCATTTTGATACGCTGCACTAAATTCCTTCACTGGGCTTTCTTCCGGACGTGGATTGACTGGTGACTCAATATCTGAACCTAAATCCATCAGAGCCTGATTAAAATCTCCTGGACGTTCGGGATCAATTAAAATCTCTGCAATTTCTTGAAACGCCCAACGATTACTTGGGTTCCCAATATCTAAATTCACTTCAAACAATCGGCTAATCACACGCATCAAGTTGCCATCCACGGCAGGCTCTGGCAATCCAAAAGCGATACTCGCGATTGCTCCTGCAGTATATGGTCCGATTCCTTTTAATGAGAGAATCCCTTCATAGGTATTGGGAAATACACCACCGAACTCTTCCATCACTTGAATCGCTGCTTTTTGCATATTGCGAACACGTGAGTAGTAACCAAGACCTTCCCAGCATTTCAATAATACTTCTTCAGGAGCTTCTGCCAAATCTTTTACCGTTGGGAACGTCGCTAAGAAACGCTCGTAATATGGAATGACTGTATCCACTCTAGTTTGTTGGAGCATAATCTCGCTCACCCAAATAGCGTACGGATCACTTGTTCTTCTCCAAGGCAAGTCTCGTTTTTCTTTATCGTACCAATCGAGCAACGCCTTTCTGAAACGTTTAATTTTCTTTTCGTCCCACATTTTTACGCCAATATCGGCTAAATCCATTCTTCCTTCTCCATTTCAAACTGCGCAATGGCCTGTTCAATCACACTAGAAGTAAATCCTTTTTGATACAACTTCCCTTTGATTTGATACCAGAGCGCCGATTCATTCTCTTCATATTTTTTGGCGATGCGTCGGTAAATCGTTGCAATCTCCTTCACCGCTAATTCAGCTTCCATCTCGCTTTGCGCTTCAAACGATAGAAACGGAACAACCTCTTCTGCGATTTCCTTCGAATACCCTTTTTGCATCACAAACACTTTTACTTTTTGCTTAGCCACTTTTGGTGTGACGCGTTTTTGCCCTTTCAAATAGGACTGCGCAATTTGAATCGCATTTTCAAGTTGCTCTCTCAACGTATATCCTTCAAGTACTGTTTGAATGACTTTATCGCTAATGCCTTTCTTCTGTAAATCAAAGATAACAGACTTGGGTCCTTTAAACGTCACAAACTTTGCCTGATTGAGATAGCTTTCTGCATAAAAGGTATCATTAATAAAGTTCTGTTCATGTAATTTTCCAAGCACTTCATTAATAATATCTTCGTCAAATTCTAATTTTTCTAATTTTTCATAAACTTCCTTCGTAGAACGAAGCTTAAAGTTCAGAAAGTGTAGTGCCTTTTGATAGGCTTGTTGAATACAATCATCATGTTGGATTTCTTCGATTTGTTCTTTTGTCAGTTCTGTCCCTTTAAACAAGGCATACTTTACAACCGTTGCCTCGTCGACACCAAACGCAAAAGCATCATTCAAATAAATATTGTAGCGGCCTTTTTTCTTTTGAGCCTCAATTTTTGTAATGACCATATTCCCACACTCCAATCTACTTAGAATATTTTAGCAAAATACAAAGATGAATAAAAGCTTGACTGCCTACTTCTCATTAATACATACGAAAAAAAGGCTCAAACGAGGTGAACCTTTCTTCGTTTAAACTTATTAAATTAGTCTTTATCCATTCCCATTGCACGCATAATTGCTTTTGCAATTTCTACGATTGGAACGATTGAGAATGCTGCTCCAACTACGAACAACCATTGTTCAGCTGTAAGAATCGCCACATCAAATACAGTTGTTAATCCTGGAATCACCATTACGCTTAAAAGCATTACTGCTGATACTAGGATTGCGTAGTTGAACAACTTGTTCTTGAACGCGCCAACTGTGCCAAGTGATTTGTACACTGACTTCACGTTGAATGCGTGGAACAATTGGATTAAACCTAATGTTGCAAACGCCATTGTTTCACCAACTGGGTTCCCCCAATTAGCAATATGAGTTGCATACCAGAATACAAATAATGTAATTCCACCTTCGAAGAAACCTTGGTAGAAGATACTTGGTAACACACCGTTTGATAAGAAGTTCGAACTCTTACCGCGTGGTGGGTGATTCATGATATCCGCTTCAGCTTCTTCAAGACCTAAAGCAATCGCTGGGAATACGTCTGTTACTAAGTTGATCCATAAGATATGGATTGGTTCTAGAATTGACCAACCAGCCATTGTCGCAACGAACATTGTCATTACTTCACCGAAGTTCGCAGATAGTAAGTATTGAACAGCTTTTTGGATGTTCGCGAATACTTTACGTCCTTCTTCAACGGCTACGACGATTGTTTCGAAGTTATCATCGGCAAGTACCATATCTGAAGCTCCTTTAGAAACCTCAGTACCTGTAATCCCCATACCAACACCGATATCAGCTTGTTTAAGTGAAGGAGCATCGTTAACTCCATCCCCTGTCATCGAAACAACTTTACCATTCTTTTGCCAAGCTTTTACGATACGAACTTTATGCTCTGGAGACACACGAGCGTATACAGAGTAAGTTTCAACAGTACGTTCTAATTCTTCATCAGAAATATCGTTTAATTCTCCACCAGTTAATACTCCGTCTTCTTGATCTGGACGAAGGATACCTAAACGTTTTGCAATCGCTTGGGCTGTATCACGGTGGTCCCCAGTAATCATGATTGTACGGATACCAGCTGATTGAGCTACTTTAATCGCAGCCGCTGCTTCCTTACGTTCTGGGTCAATCATTCCTACTAAACCAGCAAAGATTAAATCATGTTCGATTGAATCTGTATCCACTGTTTCAGGAAGAGTATCAATCACTTTGTATGCCATCGCTAACACACGAAGCGCTTGAGTAGCCATCTCTTTGTTTAATTTCATCAATGTTGTGCGGTCATCTTCAGTAAACGCAGAAACCTCACCATGTTTTTCAATCTTAGTCACACGGTCTAATAACATATCTGGAGCACCTTTTGTTGCAACCAAGTATTTACCGTCTTCTAATTGATGAATCGTTGTCATTAATTTACGAGTTGAGTCAAATGGAACTTCCGCAATACGTGGAATGTTTACTAACTCTTCACGTACATCATAGTTTTTATCAAGACCGTATTGAACCATTGCAGTTTCAGTTGGGTCTCCTAATAATGAATTGTCTTGAGAAATCTTAGTATCGTTAGCTAAGTTCATTACACGAAGCGCGATGTTGTCTTTAGAAATTTCTTCTGACGCATCATGAATTTCGTTGTCATAGACCATTTTTTCAACAGTCATTTGGTTAAGTGTTAATGTACCTGTTTTATCTGAACAGATAATTTCAACACCACCTAATGTTTCAACGGCTGGCAATTTACGAACAATCGCGTTACGTTGTGCCATTTTTTGAGTTCCTAATGCAAGGATAATTGTAGAAATCGCTGGTAACCCTTCTGGAATTGCAGCAACGGCAATCGCAATCGCTGTTAATAACATATGAGTCCATTCATTTCCTCTAAGCATCCCTACCACGAAGATAATCACGGCAATTACTAAGATCATGATTGTTAGCCATTTACCAAGAGCATCTTGGTTTTCTTGAAGTGGTGTTTTACTTTCTTCAGTATTTGCTAACATATTAGCGATTTTACCAACTTCTGTATTCATACCAGTACTTGTAACCACACCAACAGCACGGCCGTAAGTTACGTTTGTACTTGAGAACGCCATATTTGTACGGTCTCCAATTCCCACTTCATCCCCTGAAGGAATCACTAAGTCTTTATCAACTGGAACAGATTCCCCTGTTAAAGCAGACTCTTCGATTTTCACTGTGTTTACTTCGAATAAACGCATATCCGCTGGCACGACATCCCCAGCTTCAAGGATAACAACGTCACCTACTACGATATCTTCCCCTTTAATATGTTCAACGTGTCCATCACGTAAAACACTTGCTACAGGAGAAGCCATTTTCTTCAACGCTTCGATAGCTTCTTCAGCTTTTGATTCTTGGAAGACACCTAGTACAGCGTTTAATAACACTACCGCTAAAATGATAATCGCATCCGTTGGGTCGGGTTCACCTTGGTGAGCAAACATAGACACAACCGCCGCCACTAAAAGTACTAAAATCATGAAGTCTTTAAATTGATCCACAAATTTTTCTAATAGTGATTTTTTCTTTCCTTCTTGTAACGTGTTTGCACCGTATTTTTCAAGTCTTGATGCCGCTTCTTGTGAGCTTAAACCTGAAGGACTTGATTGTACTTCTTTAAACACATCTTCAACAGACTGTAAATATACGGGTTTTGTTTGTTGTTCCAACAAAATACACTCCTTTTCTTTTTCTATAAAAAGAGAGACTTATGCCCATCATCCTTTTGATAATAAACATAAGTCTCACTGTTCAAGATAATACCAGCGAGAATTCGCTTGCTGTTGATATTATCGCAACGATTGGTTGCCAGTTACTCCCTTATAGAGATTGATTATTGTTGTAGTTACTATACCAAATAAGTATAAGATTTGCAAATTTTTTAGATAAATTGTTAACCTTTCTTTTTACCTAAATTTCGCGGATTTTAGCCAAATCCAACCGTTCCAATAACTGCGCATTTTTTGAAATAAAGTACTCATCAAGCGGTTTAGCTTTCAGATTCATCGCTTGTAGCTTTTCAGCAATCATCGGCGTTTTCTTAAACACCCATTGCGTCCCATGAAGGATTCCTTCACCGACACCTGATGTCAAAAGCCACTTCTTAGCACGCTTACTTTTTTCACTATAATCTTCTACCATCGCTTTACGATGCTTGGCAAACATTCCATTTTCAATAAAGAGCGTAAATGTCTTTTGCATCATCACATTCGAATCATAGTCCATCCATTGCTTTCGCATCGCAAAAGGCTCCACTAACTCTTTTGGCAATACTACAATCCCAATTTTCAAAGCTGAGAATAAAATTGACGAGAAAGATTTAACGTAGATAACTCGCCCATCCATATCATAATAATGAAGCGGCGTCGCATTTCCTTCAACAAAATCCGCCATATAGTCGTCTTCGATAATATACACTGAGTAACGACTCGCTAGTTCCACAATCTTCTTTTTCGTAGACTCACTATAACTTCCACCAAGAGGATTATGAAATCTGGAAATCGTATAGAATAGGGAAAACTCTCCACTCGCGAATAATTTTTCTAATCGATTTAAATCAATTTCACCATCCATCTTACGTTCAATCGTTTCGTAAGGAATGTTCAAGTGCTTCACCAACTCATTCATTCGTGCATAAGTTGGTTGCTCCAGCAATACTTTTTTCCCTTGAATCAGTTGCAATAAAATATAGAGTGCTTGTTGCGTTCCGGTTGTTATGACTAGTTGTTCCTTTGCAGCATACACCCCATACTCTTCTAAAATAGGCATTAACGCCTGAATCAATTCATCCATCCCAGAAGCTTGTTCTTTTTTGGTTAGCTTTAAATCTTGTGCACTGGCAAGCGATTGATTAAAGCAGATGCGCAAGTCCTCAATCGGAAGTTGTGAATAATCTTCCTCGGATTCTTCCAATTGTTTTGTTTCTGAATTCTTTAATACATAATAGCCACTTTTTTCGACCGCATAAATAAAACTTTCATCTTTTAAACTACGCAAGGCACGTTGTACCGTATCCTTATTTACTCCATAGCGTGCAACTAATTCTCGAATTGAAGGAAGTTTATCCCCCTTTTGTAGATTCCCGTTTAATATTTCCTCTTTTAATGCATTTGCTAATTGCTGGTATTGATACATGACACACCTCCACTGTACCGGTACAGTTTGTTTTCATCCCTATTGTATCCTCACCTGTCCCGTTTTACAATACAGATACATTGAAACTCGAGGAATAGATATGAAAAAAATATTAATCGCAAACGACTTGCCAGGAATTGGCAAAGTTGCACTCGCACCCGCTATCCCGATTTTCGCTTGTTGTCAGATTGAAACGATGCTACTGCCTACAGTACTTCTTTCATCTCATACCGGCGGATTTAAAAACATCGCCATCGCAGAGCAAACAGCGTTTATGAAGCAATCTTTAAAACAATGGCAAGAATTGGACTTAAAACCGGATGCTGTTTTGACAGGATACTTCAGAAACTCGGAACAAATTGAACTAGTGGTAGATACCATTGGAAAACTGCCTGCATCTACACAAGTTTTTGTAGATCCGATTATGGCGGATAACGGAAAACTGTATAGCGGATTTACAGCAGAACATGTTGAAGCCATGAGAAAACTTATTCAAAAAGCTGATGTGATTTATCCAAATATTACAGAAGCCTGTCTATTAACAGATACGCCCTATCCTTCTGGAAAAATCACGATGGACTTTACAAGGGAGTTAGCTAAGAAACTAGCCGAACTTGGACCAGAGTACATCATTATTACGGGTTGCCCTGACAGCGAAGAGCTCACAGGCGTTCAACTTTATACTAAAAAGACGGATTCATTTTTTGATTTCTATAAAACAAAGTATCCGCATCATTTTTACGGAACAGGTGATACACTAGCGGCTCTTGCAACTGCATGCTTCTTACAAGAGATGCCTATAGAAGACGCATTGTCATTCACGTTGCAATTTATCGACGAAGTGCTTCAATTGAGTAGCCAACAACCTGAACAAATTCCATTCGGCCTTCCAATCGAGAAAAAACTTGGAATGCTAACCACAAAATTTACTACTGAGGTGTCATTATGAAAAATACAGATTTAAGAGATTTAGTTCAAACAAGCTTATTCGCAGCTTTAATTTATTTGGGAGTTAGCGTCTTTAGAATCCCAATGCCATTCACTACACAGTTCGTCCACTTCGGGAATGCACTTGTTGTCGTTGGATGTCTACTCTTTGGAACCAAACGTGGTGCTCTCGCTGCCTCTGTAGGTCTTGGAATCTTTGATTTATTAAACGGCTACGCTTACGTTGTTTGGGAAACGATTCTGGAATCCTTAATCGTCTGCTATGTGATTCATCTTGTATACGAAAAAGCAATGAATAAAGATGACAAAATCACTAACATTATTTTGGTCGGCGTTATTGCTGCTATCGTAAAAATCATCCTCAATATCATTAAATACACATTCTTACGAGGAATGATTGTCGGTGGTCTCGCATTAACACCAGCATTCCTTCAAGCCATCAATAAAATTACAGGAACGTTTGGATCAGCTATTTTCACAGTAGTTGCAGTCCCAATCGTTTACCCACTATTCAAAGAAGCACTAAAACGAGTAAGAAGATAAACAAAACAGCTATTACGAAACCAATCGTAATAGCTGTTTCTTTTTCCTCCACAGAAGGTTACTAGAAAAATAGTGCAAATCAAATAAAACTCCTCGGAGTTATTGTGGCAATAGTAGGGAATCATAACCAATGTGAATTAGGGAGAGTTGCGATTTATTCGCTACTCTCCCTTTGAAGCTTGGTAGGCTTGAGACCTCAGACTCAAGCCGATATCCTACCATTTCTGCCATAATAACAACTCCAAAGGAGTTCTTTTAATTCTGTTTTCAGCGGTAATAAAAAGTATTTCTAATAGCCCTCTGGATTTTTCTTTTGCCAGTTCCATGAGTCTCGAACCATATCATTCAAGTTCTTTTCTGCTACCCATCCTAACACTTCTTTTGCTTTAGAAGCATCCGCATAACAAGTTGCGATATCCCCTGCACGACGAGGTGCAATTTTATAAGGAATATCCACTCCATTTTCAGAGATAAATGCTTTTACTAAATCTAATACACTGTATCCAATACCAGTTCCTAAGTTAAAGACTTTTGCACCTTTTTGAGCCGCATTGTTTTTAACCGCAAGTACGTGTCCACGAGCCAAGTCAACAACGTGGATGTAGTCACGAACCCCAGTACCATCATGAGTATCGTAGTCGTCACCGAACACGCTTAAGAATTCGCGTTTACCAACAGCCACTTGAGTGATGTATGGCATTAAGTTGTTTGGAATTCCGTTTGGAGCTTCTCCGATTAGGCCACTTTCATGCGCTCCGATTGGGTTGAAGTAACGTAAGTTTGTGACTGACCAGTCGCTATCTGAGAAAGCAACGTCATTTAAGATTTGTTCAAGCATTACTTTTGTGTAACCATAAGGGTTTGTTGCGCTTGTTGGCATTTCTTCTTTAAAAGGAACAACATTATTCATACCGTATACTGTTGCACTAGAACTGAACACGATATCTTTTACATTGAATTGACGCATTACGTCTAGTAATACTAATGTTCCTGTAATATTGTTGTGATAGTATTCTAAAGGTTTTTCAACAGACTCTCCCACAGCCTTGAACCCTGCGAAATGAATTACTGAATCAATGTTTTCTTTTTCAAAAACAGATACTAAGAAATCACGATCAAGAATGTCTCCTTCATATAGAGGGAAATCTTTTCCTGTGATTGTTTTTAAACGATTTAATACTTCTGGCGAGCTGTTTGAGAAGTTGTCAACGATCACAACCTCAAATCCAGCTTTATCTAATTCGATAACTGTATGAGAACCGATATACCCTGCTCCACCTGTTACTAAAATTGCCATTTTTGCTTCCTCCCTTAGTTCAACACATCTTCTACGTGATCTTTTTGTAATGTTAAAATACGTGGACCATCTTTTGTAATAGCCAATGTATGTTCAAATTGGCAGCTTAGTCCACCATCTAATGTATGAGCTGTCCAACCATTACTTTCCATTTCTGCTTTCCAAGTACCAGTATTCACCATCGGTTCAATAGTGATGACCATTCCCTCTTTCAAGCGAAGGCCTTTTCCAGGTTCGCCGTAGTGAGGAACTGCTGGGCTTTCATGAATCGTTGGCCCAATTCCGTGTCCAATAAAGTCACGAACAACCGATAAACCTTCACTCTCAACATAAGTTTGAATCGCGTGACCGATATCCCCAATACGATTGCCAACTTTTGCTTGTTGAATTCCTAAATATAAAGCTTTCTTTGTTACTTCATATAAATGATCAATTTCTGGAGTACTTTCTCCAACAATATAGCTCCAGCAAGAGTCTGACAAAGCACCTTTAAGTTCCACACAGAAATCCACTTTTACTAAGTCGCCTGATTTTAATGGTTTACGACGTGGGAATCCGTGACAGATTTCGTCATTAATACTTTGGCATGTTGCGTATTTATACCCCTCATATCCAATTTGCGGTGCTGAACCACCCGCTTCTTCGATTTTCTTTTGTACAAATTGATCGATGTCCCAAGTAGTGACACCAGGTTTAATAAAATCACGAAGTTGCACGTGAATGGATGCTAACAGTGCACCCGATTCTTCCATCGCGTCAATTTCGCGTTTTGATTTTAATGTAATCATGAAATAAACTCATCCTTTCTAGTCTCACCGTCATTATAGCATAGAACAAATATAAAGAGAAAGAGCCTAGGCCGAAATGTTAAAAGAGTCTTAAGCAAAAAAAGACTGATAAAGTAACCTTTATCAGTCTTCATATTCCCTCTTAGTTTATAAGTGGTCTGTTGGTGATACTGTAATTGGCTCAACGGATTGAGTCGCTGCTGTTTCTGTTGTTGGTTCAGCAGTTGTTGATTCAGTAGTCGTTGTTGTAGTTGTCTCAGTCGTTGTTGTTTCAACAGTTATTGTAGCTTCTTCTGGTGTAACCACTTCTTCATTTGCCGCAGCTTCAGTAGTCGTTGTAGCTTCAGTAGTCGTTGCTGCTTCAGTAGTCGTTGTTGCTTCAGTAGTCATTGAAACATCTTCACGAATATATCCTACATATCGATAACAACTCATGTCGATTAGACTTTGTTCATATGGAGTTGCTGCAGAAACTGAAGTTGTTGCGGCCACTGTCCCCGCTGCTACTAATCCAATCATTAAGATTGTTTTCTTAGCTTTCTTATTTGATACTACAAAGTAAGCTGCTCCTGATAACGCTACGATACCAAAAACCGCTAGAATTGTTGTCGAAGATGACCCCGTATTTGGTAAAGTGTCGCCTAATGGGCATTTTCCTTTATCCAATTCATAAACGTATAATGTCGCTTGGCCAGCTTGTGCAGGCGCTGTTGGTTCTCCTGGTTGAATTGCTTCACGTTGTTCTTTTGTTAAATCAGCAATATTCACTGATTGTACTTCAGGAGTCTCAGCATTCGCTACTTTAGAAGCGGACATTCCAACAAAAGTAAACAACATCATTACTACAGCACATAGTTTTAACCATTTGTTTTTCATCTGATTTTTCCTCCTTAATTTTTATGTTTAAATTATAAACTTTATTTGAATTAATTTCAAACATTTTCCACTTTCTTATATACTTTTTAAGATATTTATAGCTTTTTGCCTCTAGAAGGAACTTTTTGGAAATATTTATTTCCAAATGTTTCCATTTTCATTCAGAAATAATCCGATGTTTTTTCGTACTTATTTTCATTTTTCCACAAGAAAAAAGGATTGTTAAATTTCTTTAACAATCCTTTTTTTGATATTTTTATAAATGATCATTTGGAGCAACCACTTGTGGTGCTGATGATGTTGTACCAGTTGTCGGCGCCTCTGTTGTAGGCTCTTCTGTTGTTGTAGTTGTTGTAGTAGACTCTGTTGTTGACTCAGTAGTCTCTTCTGTAGTTGTAGTTGCTTCAGTTGATTCTGCTGTTGTAACTTCTGTAGTCGCTTCTGTCGAAGTTGTTGACTCAGTTGTTGTTTCACCAAATTCACGAAGGAATCCTACATATTTGTAACAGCTATCGTCTGAAACTGTTTCATTCGCTGATACAACTGATGTTACAGCAACTGCTCCTGATAATACAAGACCTGCCATTAAGACAATCTTCTTACCATTTTTGTTTGATACTAAGAAGTATGCAGCACCTGTTAACGCTAAGATTCCTGCAACCATCATCAATGCTTGCGAACCAGTACCAGTTTCTGGTAATGCTGGTGCTAATTGACATGCATTTTTGTCATACGCATAGACTAATAAAATACGTTCTCCTTCTTTTGCTGGAGTAGGTTGACCTGGTTGAATCGCTTCACGTTGTTCTTTTGTTAAATCAGCGATATTTACAGTAACTACTTCTGGAGTTGCCGCTCGCGCTACTGAATTTGAGAATAACCCAAACACTCCAATCATCATTAATAATGCTAAAATCGTTGAACTAATTTTTTTCAATATAAATTTCCTCCTTATTTTTTACCTTTAGGAGTATACTGTATCGAAATTCAAAATGCAAATTCCTCTTGATTACCTAAAAATAAAAGACCGAAGTCATTAACTCCGGTCTTTATCTTCTATAAATAATCAATTGGCGCAACTGTGATACTTTGTGTCGAAGTTGTTGCTTCAGTCTGTGTAGTTGGCTCTTCTGTCGTTGTAGTTTCAGTTGTTGTCGTTGCTTCTGTCGTTGTTGTTGGTTCTTCTGTTGTTGTTTCAATCGTTGTCGTTGTTTCTGTTGTCACAACAGTCGCCGTTGGACCAGCTGTCGTTGTTTCTTCTGTTGTAGTTGAACTACTTGTAATGTAATATCCAACATAGTCATAACAATCAACTTGTTCTGGAGTTAAGTCCTTTTGTTCTACAACTTGTCCAAGAATCGAGCTGTCTGCTGCTAACACTTCAACTTGAGTCGCAAGGAACGCTCCTGCCCCACCTAGCACTAATACTGTTTTAGCAATACGAGATGCTTTATTAGATTTCACTAAATAAAGTCCTCCTGCTACCAGTACTACTGAAAACACTAATGTAATTATATTGGCTACTGTACCTGTGCTTGGTAATTCTTTTTCTTGTTTTGGAACTGATATGCCACAAGTTCCATTTTTCTTATAAACAAAAGTCACTTGCGAACCAGCTTGTACGTCTGCTTCAGTTGGTTTTCCTTGTTTGATATCTTTTCTAATGGTTTCAGTTGTTTTGTCATAATCAACATAATTTACAGTTGCGGCCGATGCAGGTGAAGCTACACTAACTCCTAGCGTTACTGTTGCTAAAGCGGCCACTAGAACCTTCGTTAATTTCTTCATCGATTCATCTCCCTCTATTTTTTGTCACAGCTCATCGTACTGTATTCCATTTTAAAAAGCAATTAATTTTATTATTCATCATTTGTTCTTTTCTGTTTCTTCTATGTAAGAAGAAAAAAGAAACCTAGATAATCTCCAGGCTTCTTTAAGATTATAAACGATCCGTTGGCGCGACTGTATAAGGTTCTGTCGAAGTTGTTGCCATCGTTTGAGTAGTCGGCTCTTCTGTCGTTGTAGTTTGGGTTGTTGTAGTAGCTTCTGTCGTTGTTGTTGGTTCTTCCGTTGTCGTTTCAGTCGTTGTTGTCGCTTCTGTTGTCACAACAGTCGTCGTCGGACCAGCTGTCGTTGTTTCTTCTGAAATATAGAACCCAACGTAGTCATAGCAATCGATTTCCTCAGGATCTAAGTTCATTTGTTCAATGATTTGACCTAAGATTGAGCTGTCTGCTGCTAAAACCTCTCCTTGGAAAGCAAAGAATGTTCCTAACCCACCAAGTACTAAAACTGTTTTAGCAATGTTGCGCATCTTGTTTGATTTCACTAAGTACAAACCACCTGCTACTAATACGACTGCAAAAACTGCTGAAACAGTGTTTGCTACTGTACCAGTATTTGGTAATTCTGGACCTCGCTTTGGAATCGATACGCCACAAGTATTATTCTTTCTATATACATAAACCGCATGCGAGCCATCTTTCAAATCAGCCTCAGTTGGTTTCCCTTGTTTAATTTCTTTTCTAACGTTTTCAGTTGTTTTGTCATAATCCACATAGTGCACTGTTGCCGCTTGTGCAGTTGAAGATACTGTTACACCGATTGTTAAAGTGATTAAAGTTGCTATAATTAATTTTATTGATTTTTTCAAACAATCCATACCCCCTTATTTTTTTATAACAGATATTTTACTGTACCTATTTTTAGATTGCAAAAGTGTAGCTCGAATTTTAGCCCGACTTTTGTCACTTAAGAGGAAATTTTCGAAAACTTCCGCAACTTTAACGACTCTTAAATATGGTCCGTTGGTACTACCGTATACGTTTGTTCAGTTGTTGTTTCTTCAGTAGTCGTCGTTTCTGTTGTCGTTTCTGTTGTCGTTTCTGTTGTCGTCTCTGTCGTCGTTGTTATCTGTTCTTCTGTAGTTGTTTCACTTGTAGTTACTTCCGCAGTTGTCGATGCTTCTGTTGTTGTCGTCGTACTATTTTCACGAATATAACCAATATAAATAGTACAATCTTCTTCCACAAATGATGCCCCTGCAGAAACTAAACTTGTACTTGCTGCAACTCCAGATAATACTAATCCTACGATTAAGATGAATTTCTTCCCGTTTTTATTAGATACTAGGAAATACCCTGCACCCGTCAGCGCTAAGATTCCTAAACTCACCATAATCATCGTAGAGTTTGTCCCTGTTTTTGGTAATTGACACGCTTCTTTATTGTAATCATATACGAGAATAATGCGTTCTCCATCGAGCAATTCATAATTCGGTTCGCCCTTTTGAATGGCTTCTTTCTGTTGTGGAGTTAAATCAGTATATTGAACAGTGATTACATCTGGATGTGTTGCTTCAGCGATACTAATTGTATTGAATCCAAAGATGCCAAATAACATCATAATTGCTACTAGTCGTAAAGCTATTTTCTTCATACACACCTTCCTCACCTATTTAGTAATATGCCTTCATTATCACATAACTTTCCTCGAAACACAATCCATCCCCGTGTAAATTCACAAACTTTTCAAAGTACTCTTCCCTTTCTTTAGGAACAAACAAAAAAAACTGGCGAAGTTTCCTTCGCCAGTTTCGTTTCATATTAAATTATAAATGATCATACGGGAATACACTAGCATCACCCATTGTAGTTTCTTCTGTCGTAGTAGTTGTTGCTTCAGTAGTCGTAGTTGACTCTGTAGTAGTTGTCGATTCTGTTGTTGTAGTAGACTCTGTTGTTGACTCAGTAGTCTCTTCTGTAGTTGTAGTTGCTTCAGTTGATTCTGCTGTTGTAACTTCTGTAGTCGCTTCTGTCGAAGTTGTTGACTCAGTTGTTGTTTCAC
>ERZ1699241.126-NODE-126-length-18282-cov-3.994712_pt1 | contig 18282 bp, 14 predicted proteins | sample MGYA00581545_ERZ1699241 | MGnify/ENA primary metagenome ERZ1699241 (study PRJEB42319, sample SAMD00040323) | human oral metagenome | material: saliva | host: Homo sapiens | study: EMG produced TPA metagenomics assembly of PRJDB4115 data set (Metgenomic analysis of... | reverse complement strand
GAGTAATAGGCCATAGGTTAAGAACGTTTGTACTTATAATAATGAGATAAAAGGATAACAATGAAAGAAACATTTACATTAGTAGCAACTGCAGCAGCGGGTCTTGAGGCTGTGGTTGGACGTGAATTGCGTGAGTTAGGTTATGACACTCAGGTTGAAAATGGGAAGGTTCGTTTCCAAGGTGATGTTCGTGCAATTGCTGAAACCAACATTTGGTTGAGAGCCGCAGACCGTATAAAGATTGTGGTGGGTGAATTCCCAGCACGCACCTTTGAAGAACTCTTTCAGGGAGTTTTTGCCTTGGACTGGGAAAACTATCTTCCACTAGGTGCAAAGTTTCCGATTTCAAAAGCTAAATGCGTTAAATCAAAGCTTCACAACGAGCCTTCTGTTCAGGCGATTTCAAAAAAAGCCGTCGTTAAGAAACTACAGAAGTATTTCCACCGTCCAGAAGGAGTACCTCTTCAAGAAACGGGTGCAGAATTTAAGATTGAAGTCTCAATTTTAAAGGATAAGGCTACGGTTTTGATTGATACCACTGGTGCTAGTCTCTTTAAGCGTGGTTACCGTACGGATAAAGGTGGGGCACCGATTAAGGAAAATATGGCGGCTGCTATCCTGGAACTTAGTAACTGGTATCCGGATAAACCGTTGATTGACCCGACTTGTGGTTCAGGGACCTTCTGTATTGAGGCTGCAATGATTGGTATGAACATTGCGCCAGGATTTAATCGTGATTTTGCCTTTGAAGCATGGAATTGGGTGGATAAAGATTTAGTACAGTCGGTACGTGATGAAGCAGATAGCAAGGCAAACTATGATGTTGAATTAGACATTATGGGTTGTGATATTGATGGCCGTATGGTTGAGATTGCAAAAGCTAATGCTCGTGAGGCAGGTCTTGAAGATGTTATTAAATTGAAACAAATGCGTTTACAGGACCTGAAAACAGATAAAATCAATGGTGTCATTATTTCAAACCCTCCTTATGGTGAACGTTTGTTGGATGACAAGGCTGTGGATATCTTGTATAATGAAATGGGTCAAACTTTTGCGCCACTTAAAACTTGGAGCAAGTTTATCTTGACCAGCGATGAACAATTTGAAAGCAAGTACGGTATGAAAGCCGATAAAAAACGTAAGCTTTATAACGGTACACTCCGTGTTGATTTGTATCAATATTTTGGTGAACGTGTTCGCCGTTCTGAGGCTAGAAAGGTAAATTAAACGTGTCAGAAGATAAAACACAAAATGGCTATGAAGGTAGCCAAGAGCTAGATTTCCAAGATGCCAAGGAAATGACAGTCGGTGAGGCTGTCCGCAAAGAAGCTGAGATTAATGCTGGTGTAACAGAAACAGATAGCATTTTGGATAAGTATATCAAGCAACACCGTGAAGAAGTTGCCTCACAAAAATTTTCAAAGAAAATTGAAGCTGACGGCGATACATCACCTTTGGATGCTTTTATTCAAAAGCAACGTCAGGAGTTTGCGGATTCAGGTTTGATTAGCCAATCAATGGCTAATGAGTCAATCAACTCAACAACAGCTACTGAAGAAGTAACACCGGTCACATTTGGTTTTGGTGCTACAGATAACAAAGCTGATGAAACTCAATCTCATATTGACAAGCAGTTGCCGAATGCTCCTGTTGAACCTGAGGTTATTGCAGAACCAGAAAGTCAAAGTTCTGAAGTTATCATTACGTCAACGAATGCTGATCGTTTCATCACGTCAGAAACAGAAAAATTTGACCTTGGTGATGCACTTGCTGATTCTTCTACTTCAACTAATCAGCCAGCCTATAACGATGCATTGGTCGATAATATTGATGATAACAATCCTTTGATTGCTAACATTGATGATCCAGAACCACAAAATCCTGTTGTCGCCAATATTGATGATACTGAGCCACAAGCTTCAAACCCTTTGTTGGATGATGTTACTATCTCAGACACTATTGATTTGGCGGCTATTGCATCAACAGTGGCAGGGGTAACTGGAGCAAAAGCTGATGAAGAAAAGACAACACCAAAAGTGTCTATGGCAGTTAATCACCCATCTGCAGAAGACAGAATCTCTTCAGAATCTATTTCGCCATCGCATAAGAGTGCCTTTGATGGTGACATTCCAGTTTACCGCCGTAAAGGTGTTGTTATCGGTGCTCTAGCAGTTCTTGCTTTAGCTATTATTGGTGGTAGCTATGCTCTTTATAAGGGAACACATAGCCAATCGGCAAAAACAACAAGCACAGCTTCTTCAGCAGTGACGTCATCATCAAGCAAGGACACGGCAGCTGCTGATAATAAGGCCTTCGAAGAAATGTATAAGAATTTCTTCACAGATGACGAGCAAACAAAACTCGCTAATGATCAATTTGGTAAGCTATCAGATTTGGAAAAACTGCTCAAGAAATTGGAGAAAACCAAGTATTATGATGCAGCTAAGAAAAAATATGATAACTTGAAGAAACAAATTGAAGCTGTACAAAAGATTAACAGTCAGTTTGAGTCAGATGCTCTGGTAGATGGTAGCTATAATGCCTCTATCGCTGTTAAATCCGATGCCAACTTTAATAATCTGCCAGAAAGTGTAACAACAACTGGAAATGCGAGTCTTGATAGCACTATCCAAGAAGCGATTAAGGGTGGTAAGACTCAGCTTGAAGAAAAAGCTAAGGCTGCGAGCGCAACATCTGCAGCGACAGCTGCTGATAGCGCCAATACTGCTAGTCCTGCTGCACCTTCAGGTGATAACACGTCTGGAGCAGCTTCTACTGGTGGTGGTGCGGCTGCATCAAATACATCTGGAGCGCAAAATGGAGCAGCTAACTCAGCAGGTTCAACAGGTTCAGCTGGTGCGACTGGAGGAACTACTGGTGGCTCAGCTGCAGCTTCAACAGTTGTAACACGCGGAATCACAAATTATAACCCATCAATCCTTCAACGTGACCGCTCACGTGTGCCTTATAATGCAAACGTAGTAGCAGATACAAGTAACCCAGCTTGGACTTGGGCTGATGGTGTTCTTGATAAGATTATCGAAACATCACACTCACGTGGTTACTTCTCAGGAGATAACTTCATCCTTGAGCCAGTCAACATCATCAATGGTAATGGTTACTACAACTTGTACCTTCCAGATGGAACTTACCTCTTCAGTATCAACTGTAAGACAGGTTATTATGTTGGTAATGGTTCAGGTCACTCAGATAAACTTGATTATTAATAATAATCTGCGACACTCCCTAGGGAGTGTTTTTTGTTTTATCTTGGTGAAGGCCTAGTTTATAAGGATTTTGTGCTATAATAGAGGGATAAGATAGGGGTGAATACTATGGCAAAATTGATGCCGGGTAGAGTCCGTAATGAGGGTATTGAACTTTTTGAAAAGGATCTCATTACCATTCATCAGGTCTCAGAAACTCAGTTGGATACAACAGTTGACCAACATCATTTAATTTATGCACTCAATGATTCTGAAATCACGTGTGACTGTGATTATTTTGCTCAAAAAGGCTATTGTCCCCATTTGGCAGCGGTTGAGTATTATCTAAAAAACGATAAAGAAGGCCAGCGCCTCTTGGCAGAACTGGAAGAGGAACAAGAGTCTTCTCAGGGCCAAGAGCGATGTCACTCTTTTGGTGGTTTATTTTTAGAAGGCCTTTCCCTGAATGAAGATGATACCGTTAGATATAGCTTGATGGTAGAGGGAGAGGAATCTACCTTTGGCTCAGAGATTTGGTGGAGTATACGTTTACGTCGCTTACCAGATGAACGTTCTTATGTTATTCGAGATATTCCTGCCTTCCTCAAACTTGTGGAGGCTGAAGGTTATTATCAGATAGGTAAGAACTACTATGAACCCCTATCGCTTATTCAATTTGACCAGGCTTCACAGGAATTTTTAGACTTCCTAGGACGGATGATTCCAGATGAAGCCAAGACTAATTTAGACTTTATTTTACCGAATAATGCACGTCACCTTTGTCTCCCTTACGGTTTTTTTGAGGAAGGTTTGAGACGGATGCAAGATTTGGATGGCTTTAGGTTTGAATGGGAAGGAACCGAATATCGCCAACTTTTGGTCGAGGATTTGACTGCTGATGCTCATCTCTTCTCGTTTGATATTTGTGTCGAGCCCAAGATGATTGAATTGACTGTCGCTGAGAAGAATAGTCAGGCCTTTTTTAATAATCGTATTCTCTTTTATCAAGGTGTTTTTTATCGTCTGAATAGAAAACAACAAAAACTTTTGGTTGGCTTACGCTCTCTTCCAATCGGAAGCGATTTGAATAAGCACGTCAGCTTTAATCTCGATGAACAAGCCATCTTGGCTGCTAGTCTTTTTGATTTTAGGACTATGGGGCCAGTTAAGGCACCAAAAGCTTTTAATATCAAGGATTTTACACCGAGATTTCGCTTTGATCTGAAAGGTGACAGTGAGATTATTCTTACATTAGCCTTTGATTTTGATGGTTTCTTGGTACATGATCGCCAAGAGTTGAGTCATTTAGGATTTACCAGTAACTATCGTCATGAGCAGGCTGTTTTTCGTTTGATGTCTAAGCATGGATTCATCCCTGATTTTCAGTCATCTAAACGATTAAGTAGCAGTCAAGAGCTCTATGATTTCTTTACAAATACTCTATCAGATTTTGAAAATGCAGGAACGGTTCTGATTGGACAGGAGTTACGTGACTTACGGGTTGAGCAGAGTCCACAGGTTCAGGTAGAGCGTCAGGGAAATTTATTAGATATTTCCTTTGATTTTTCAAGTCTTGACGACGAAGATGTGGATCATGCTTTAGCAGCCTTAATGGAAAGCTCGCCCTATTTTATCAATCGTAGTGGTCAGTTGATTGTTTTTGACGAAGCGACGCATCGTATTAGTGAGAGTCTCAAAACTCTGAGAGCTCGTTACTCAGGAAAAGGTCACCTAGAACTCAATCAATTAACTGCCTATCAATTGATGGATGCTCTTTCAGAAAGTGATTCTGTTCGTTTTTCAAAAGATTTCCAACTCTTAACGCAACATTTGAGTAAGCCAGAGACCTTTGATTTGCCAACCTATAAGGTAGAAGCTGGCCTTCGTCCCTACCAGGAAAGAGGTGTTCAGTGGCTATCGATGTTGCATCACTATGGTTTTGGCGGTATCTTGGCCGATGATATGGGGTTGGGGAAAACTTTGCAAACTATTGCCTATCTCTCTGCACATTTAGAAGAAGGACAACGAGTTTTGGTTTTGTCACCATCAAGCCTGATTTACAATTGGCAGGATGAGTTTAAAAAGTTTGCCCCTCAGTTAGATGTAGCGGTTTCTTATGGACTCAAGCCAAAACGTGATGACATCATTGCTGAAGACCACCAGATTATTATTACAAGCTACGCTTCCTTCCGTCAGGATTTTGATGCCTACAAGGCTGGTAAATATGACTATCTCATTCTCGATGAGGCTCAGGTCATGAAGAATACACAGACAAAGATTGCCCAATATCTACGTGATTTTTCTGTTCCACATTGCTTAGCACTATCTGGAACGCCTATTGAAAATCATTTGTTGGAGATTTGGTCTATTTTCCAGATTATTCTACCAGGACTTTTACCAGCTAAGAAAACGTTTCTTAAGTTAACACCTAAGGAAGTGGCTAGGTATATTTCTCCCTTTATTCTAAGACGTAAAAAAGAGGAGGTCCTTCCTGATCTCCCAGATTTGATTGAAATCACTCACCAAAGTGAATTGTCAGATGCTCAAAAGGCTATCTATTTAGCACAATTGCAACAGATGCAACAAGGATTAATTTCGGCAAGTGATCAGGAAATCAACCGTCGTAAGGTGGAAATCTTGTCAGGAATTACCCGCTTACGACAAATCTGTGATACCCCAGCTCTCTTTATGGACTATGCGGGAGATAGCGGAAAATTAGATAGCCTTAGAGAGTTGCTTAGCCAAATTAAGGAATCAGACCATCGTGTCCTTATCTTTTCACAATTTCGTGGGATGTTAGATATTACAGAGAGTCTCTTACAAGAATTAGGAATTTCCTCATATAAGCTAACAGGGTCAACGCCATCTGATAGTCGTCAGGAGATGACCAGAGCCTTCAATCAAGGAAGTCGAGATGCCTTTTTGATTTCTCTGAAAGCAGGAGGAGTGGGACTGAATCTAACTGGTGCTGATACGGTTATTCTGATTGACCTTTGGTGGAATCCAGCGGTAGAAATGCAGGCTATTAGTCGTGCGCATCGTATAGGTCAGGAACAAAATGTCGAAGTTTACCGTTTGATTACAAGAGGGACTATTGAAGAGAAAATTCTTGAGCTTCAAGAAGGCAAGAAAAACCTGGTAACAACCGTCTTGGATGGCAATGAAAGCCGTGCCAGCATGACCGTTGAGGATATTAAAGAAATTCTTGGTATTGCAATATCTTAATTTGTTATATTTGATATTGGAATACTAAGAGGTGAAAATGCTACTAGGCAAATCTTTTGAATTAGGTTATAATAGAATATTGCAAGACGTATCTTCCCATTCCCGATTATTTATATTAAGATACGCATCATCTCGAAAATGAAAGGAAGTCTTTTATGCATCGCCAAAGACGACAATTTCCGCTGATTCCAGACGGGGAACCTTGCTTGCAAGAACCGGTCTCTATGCGCCTATACGAAAATGAAGATTTAATCACAAATATCCGTGGCCCTTACCAAGATAAGGACTACAATGATTTGTTGCCGAACTATGATTTCTTGTCAGCTAAGCCTAGCAATCGTAAGCAGGCTCCAAAACGAGTGGAGACACAAGAAGCTGGCATGACTTATGCTGAGGAAGCCCGTGAAAAGGCTAAGCGTGATGTACGTGAGAAACGCCAAAAATTCCTCCGCCAAGAAGTTCAACAAACCAAGCATACTAATAGCCGTCAACTGACTACTAAGCCTAAGGTAGAAGCTAAACCAAGCTTTGAGGCTACTGTTGAACCAGCTGCTGTAACAACGGATAAAGGACCAGTGACAGCCTCTATCTTGGGAGCTCCTGTAAGTGCTATCAAGCGAACTTTAGCACCTAATGGGAAGCACTCAAAGATCCATCACTTGGCAAATCGTCTGCAACAAGATTCTTACATCTTGGCAGAAGTGGCTCCAACCTATCAACAGCCTAGTAACCCATCTCGTAAGAACGTCAAGAAAAATAGCTATGACTTCTTGAAACGTAGCCAGGTTTATAATTACCCAGAACGTCAAACTTACCGTGAACACCGAGTTGCTCAAGAATTAAATTTGACGCATTTAGAAGACGCAAACTAATCGCAGTGCGATTGTAAGGAGAAACTATGTCAAAAACTTATCATTTTATTGGAATTAAAGGATCTGGTATGTCAGCTTTGGCTTTGATGCTCCACCAAATGGGACACAAGGTTCAAGGTTCAGATGTGGAAAAATATTACTTCACTCAACGTGGTCTTGAGCAAGCAGGTATTCCTATCCTTCCTTTCGATGAAAAAAACATCACAGAAGATGTTGAATTGATTGCTGGAAATGCCTTTCGTGAAGATAACAACGTTGAAGTTGCTTATGCGATTAAAAATGGCTACAGCTTTAAGCGTTACCACGAGTTCTTGGGTCACTTCATGGATCAATTCACTAGCTTTGGTGTGGCAGGTGCACATGGTAAGACTTCTACAACAGGTCTCTTGTCACATGTTATGAAAAATATCACAGACACGTCATATCTTATTGGTGACGGAACTGGGCGAGGTTCTGCTAATGCGCAATACTTTGTCTTTGAGTCTGATGAATATGAACGTCATTTCATGCCATACCACCCAGCATACTCAATCATCACTAACATTGACTTTGACCATCCTGATTACTTTACAAGTATCGATGATGTGTTCTCTGCCTTTGATGACTATGCTAAGCAAGTGCAAAAAGGACTCTTTGTTTACGGTGAGGATCCACACCTTCGTAAGATTACAGCCAATGCGCCAATCTATTACTATGGTTTCGAAGAAAATGATGACTTTATAGCAACAGACATTGTGCGTACAACGACAGGGTCTAATTTTAAGGTGAAACATGATGGACAAATCCTTGGAGAATTCCATGTGCCAGCCTATGGTCGTCACAATATCTTGAATGCAACTGCGGTTATTGGGAACCTCTATGTAGCCGGTTTTGACATGGGCTTGGTTGCGGAACACCTTAAAACCTTCTCAGGTGTTAAACGCCGTTTCACAGAGAAAATTATCAGTGGTACTGTTGTCATCGATGACTTTGCCCACCATCCAACTGAAATTATTGCAACGCTTGATGCAGCACGTCAAAAGTACCCATCTAAAGAGATTGTTGCTATTTTCCAACCACATACCTTCACACGTACCATCGCCCTTCTTGATGAATTTGCTGAAGCTTTGAACGAAGCAGATGCTGTTTATTTGGCACAAATTTACGGTTCAGCGCGTGAGGTTGACCATGGTGATGTTAAGGTTGAAGATCTTGCTGCTAAGATCAATAAACCTGCCAAAGTGGTTACAGTTGAAAATGTCTCACCTCTCCTTGACCATGACAATGCTGTTTATGTCTTTATGGGAGCTGGAGACATCCAACTTTACGAACGCTCGTTTGAAGAGCTCCTAGCAAGCTTGCAAACACACATGTAATATATTAAGGGCTGTAGCGATTTCGCTCAGCTCTTTCTCTTAATAGAAAGGAATTTGATATGCTTATTCGACATGCCCGAGAGGATGATTGGGCTGATGTTGTTCGTATCGAACAAGAAAATTTTTCGCCTGAAGAGGCTGCAACTCCAGAGGCTATTGCAGAGCGTTTAGAGACGATTTGTGATACCTTTCTAATTGCTGAAATTGATGGCGTTGTAGCTGGTTACATCGAAGGACCTGTGATTGCGGAACGTTATCTCACAGATGACCTGTTCCATAAGGTGGCTCCTAATGCTAGTCAAGGAGGTTTTATTGCAGTGACTAGTTTGTCTATCTCCAAAGATTTTAAAGGGCAAGGTATTTGAACAGCATTGATTGCAGCGCTTAAAGATCTGGCTATTGCTCAAAAACGCCAAGGTATTAGCTTGACTTGTCATGATTACTTGATTGCCTACTATGAGATGAATGGTTTTACTGATGAGGGAGAATCAGAATCAAATCATGGTGGAAGCTCTTGGTATAATATGGTCTGGGAGAACCCAGAAACCCATTGATTTCAGTGTTACGTTACTGTGACAAAGGACCAATTGATTTGCATTAACTGACTTTTTAAGATATAATGGCGTTTGTTACTATAGAGGAGGTATGCCTTGACGGACAAGTTTAATGAACACTCGGAAGCTTCTGAAGATAGCCTAAGCTTCAAAGATCAGATTCTCCGAGACTTACAAGAAGCGACACGGCTCCGTTCTCTTCGTGAGGAGGAGCATAATAAAAGTGCAACTATGCCCGAGACACCACTTTCAACGTCAGCTGAGAGCGCTACAACTCGTAGTGATTCAGCGTCTAATAAAGTAAGTAACCAAGATTTTAGTTCACATTCTGTTTCACACAGTGCCTTTGCTAAATCTATGACTTCTGAGACAGCCCAAGATTCTCAACAAGATAGTCTTGGCTTGTTTTCAGATTCTCAAGAGGAGTCTTTAGTATCTGATGCTCATTCAAACCTAGCGTCTATTCCTAAAGAGCCAATTGAGGAGGAGACAAAGGTAAATATTCCTCAGGAGACTGAAACGTCGAAACGTCGTTTTAAACGTCCAGTTTGGGAAACTAGCCTTAACGAAGCATCTGAAGAGGAGTATATTCCTGCAGATGTTGCCAAGGAGCTCATTGAAGCTAAGTCTAACGAAGCTATTTATACAGACCCTAAAGAATTGGAGGCCAAATTGACCTCAGAACGTCAAAAAGAAGCATTCTTGCAGGAACATCATGCAACAAGTGACCAAGCGTCGCAAGAAAAGGTTCAATCAGAGCTAGTAGCTGATGGTAATGAGGATGATGAGAGTATTTCTCTAGAACCCTCTGGAAAACCTAAGAAAAAGAAAGGCAAGAAAGTGAAGAAGAAAAAGTCTTCGCCAAAAGATGGTAAACAGGCTGACATTGTCGACGAAGAGCCGATTTTACGTTCTAACCGAAATCACAAACGCAATAAAAATAACCGTCGTGCTGGTAAAATTGCAAGAAACATTATCATCTTCTTGCTACTTATCTTGTCAGTAGCTACATTCTTTGGTTATCGCTATGTTAGTGATGCTGTTGGCGCAAAAGATGTTAATTCAACTAAGTTTGTTAGTGTTGAAATTCCTGAAAATTCAGGTAGCAGTTATATCGGCCAACTCTTGGAATCAGCTGGTGTTATTAAGTCTGGTAAGGTCTTTAATTACTATACCAAGTTTAAGAACATCTCAAATCTGAAAAGTGGTTATTACAACCTTCAGGCTAGCATGACCATGGATGAAATTATTGAGGCACTTCAGAAAAAAGGAAGTGATAAACCTCAGGAGCCATCTCTTGGTACGGTCTTAGTCAAAGAAGGATATACCATTGATCAAATTGCCAAGGCAGTTGAAGTTAATTCTTCAGCTAAAAAAGGCAAAAAATCATCAACTGGACTTAAGGCGAAAGATTTCTTGAAATTGATGAAGGATGATGCTTTCATTACAAAGATGAAAGCGAAGTACCCAACCTTGTTGGCAAACCTTCCAAATTCTACGGATGCTAAGTATGTCCTAGAGGGTTATCTGTTCCCAGCGACTTATAACATTCATGATGATACGACGGTGGAGTCTTTGGCAGAGGAAATGTTGTCAACGATGGATACCTACCTATCACCTTACTATGCGACGATTTCATCTAGTGGACACAATGTTAATGAGATTTTGACCCTAGCTTCTCTTGTTGAAAAAGAAGGAGCTACAGATGACGACCGTAAAAATATTGCTAGCGTCTTCTATAATCGTCTAAACTCAGACATGGCTCTACAAAGTAATATCGCAGTTCTTTATGCTCTTGGAAAACTTGGTCAGGAAACGACCTTGAAAGAAGATGCAACTATTGACACAAACATTGACTCCCCTTATAATGATTATGTTCATAAGGGGTTGATACCAGGTCCTGTGGATAGTCCTAGTCTGTCTGCGATTGAAGCGGTTATCAATCCATCATCTACCAAGTACATGTACTTTGTGGCAGATGTAACCACTGGTAATGTCTATTTTGCTGAAAGCTATGAAGAGCATCAGCATAACGTTGAAACTTACATTAACAGTAAACTAAAAGATAAATAGTCTGATTGGTTCATTAAAATCAAGCAAACGAATAGTGGTTTTGATGATACAGCCAACGGCTCAAAAAATAGAAAAGAGAAAAAAATGGCAGAAAAAACATATGTAATGACACAAGCAGAGAAAGAACAACTTGAAGCGGAATTGGAGGAGTACAAACTCGTCCGTCGTCCAGAAGTTGTAGAACGTATTAAGATTGCACGTTCTTATGGTGACCTTTCAGAAAACTCTGAGTATGAAGCAGCCAAAGACGAGCAAGCCTTTGTTGAAGGACAAATTCAGATTCTTGAAACAAAAATTCGTTATGCAGAAATCGTTGATAGTGATGCTGTTGCTAATGACGAGGTTGCAATTGGTAAAACTGTTGTTGTTCAAGAAGTTGGTACAAACGACAAAGATACTTATCATATCGTTGGGGCAGCCGGTGCTGACATCTTCTCAGGTAAGATTTCAAATGAAAGCCCAATTGCTCAAGCTTTGATTGGTAAGAAAGTTGGCGACAAAGTCGCTATCGAATCACCAGCAGGTAGCTACTCTGTAGAAATCCTTAGTGTAGAAAAAACAGCCTAAGTGACTGTTGGCATTAAGGTGTCCAATATTTGAAACTAGTGGGAGTGAGACAAAACAGTTGTTCTGTCTCACTCCCTTTTTGCTTACCGGCGCTATTAGGAGTTAGGCTGGTCTGAATTAATCTATAAGAAAAGCACTCTTGGCATTTGATATGCCCCCTGTCAAGTAGACAGGTTAAATATCTAAAAAAGTGTCTGTTTTTGAAGGTCAGTCGTACAAAATAAATGTACGGCTGTTTTTTTATGCAGACCACTTTGACTTGTACTTTTCAATTTTGTTATTCTTAGCGATTGGGTATGACAAAGGATGTTCTGATGTTAAGGCAGCGTTTCTGACTTCCAAAGGCGTTCTACAGTCATATCTGCTTTGTGGACGCTCTTGACAGTAAAATCGGATATAGTCTTTGATGGCATATCGGAGGGAGGCCTCATCTGAAATCTCATACATCTGATACATTTCCGATTTTATAATTCCCCAAAAACCTTCTATTGGTCCGTTATCAATACAATGGCCTACTCTTGACATGGATTGAATCATATCAGTATCTTTCAGCTTTTTTTGAAAGTTTTTATTGGTATATTGAAACCCTCTATCGCTGTGAAATATAGGCTTAGCTGTGGGATTTTTTTCAATAGCTTTGTCAAATGTTTTGAAGACTAGCCGATTGTCATTTCGACCACTTATGACAAAAGCAATAGGATAGCGGTCATATAAATCAAGTATGGCACTCAGATAAAGTTTCTTATGAGAGTTAGGAATCTTAAACTCTGTAACATCTGTTACCCATTTTTTGTTCGGAGCAGTCGTATAGAAGTTTCTTGATAACTTATTTTCTGCAGTTTCTTCAGACTTGGCAGTCTTGTATTTTTTCCTTTTCTTACGGATAAAAGCGTGAATATCGAGTATTTTCATAATTCGGTGAATTCTCTTTCTTGAGTAATTCGTATGATTGAAATGATTGATCCAATCGGTCATTCTTCGGTATCCCAAGATGTGTGAAAAACGTTCGTCATATTCTTTAATTAATTCCGCAATTTCGCTGTTTAATTGTTCTTGTTCTGGAACTATTCTATGTTTCCATTTATAAAATGCAGACCTCGTAATGCCGAGCTGATGACACATCCAGCTAATGCTCCACCCTTTATTTGTGTTGAAGTCTTCAATCGCTAAGTATTTTGATTCGTGGCGCTGTTTCCCTAGCCTCACATCCTTCCGAATTCTTTCACTTTTTTTAAGAGTTCAACAGCCATATCCTTTTCTTCTAACTGACGTTTTAAGCGCACATTTTCTCTTCGTAAACGTTCTAATTCATCAACCTCATCATCTAGTTTGTGATGACCCCTTTTGTCAACTAAACCTTCTTCACCATCACTATCATACTTTTTCACCCACGAATACACTTGGCTATAAGAAACATCATAAAGTGACGCCGTTTCCTTATAATTGCGATTGTGTTCAATACAATAATTGACAATCTCTTTACGCTCATCAATAGTAGTTTTACGTCTTGCTTTTGCCATATAGACCCCCTGTTTTGGATTGTAATCCTTAAGTTCTATATTGGCATTATACATCCTAATCCACTTTCTTAAAAGTCCTGAAGAAATATCATACTGATGACCTAAATCAATAGATGAAGCCTCACCACTAATACATTTTTCTACAAGTTCCATTTTAAATTCTTTTGAATAGGAACTGTTTTTTGTTTTCTTTGTGAATCCTAAAATCCCATATTTTTTATAGATGGCGGCCCAATCTTGAATCGTCCTTGTGGAAATATGGAGACAGTTACATATTTCAGATCTGGAACGATTTCCATTAATATAATCGAGACAAGCTTGTTCTTTCTCGTATGGGGTGAATCTTTCTCTTCTAGACATAAAAATACCTCTTAAGTAGATTTTAGGTATTTACCTTGTCTACTTAAGAGGTATCATATCAGTTCGTGTGGTTTTTTTATTGCTCAAAATCTGTACCCATACAGTAATAAAAATACTATCTTGTTTAATCGTCAGAATTTTCATAAACTTATACTATATTTATTGACTAAGGAGTTTTAGGTATGTCAGCAAAACGTTTAACCATTTCTGCATTTTTCATGGCACTTGTCATTATTTTGAGCTCGAGTCTCTTATCTATTCCAGTGCCAGGAGGTCATTTCTATTTTAACGGGATTATTATTTTCCTAGTTGGTTTAATTTTCCCACCTACAGAAGCAGTTATTATTGCTGGAGTAGGTTCCTTTATTGGAGATTTTCTTTTTTACCCTCTTCCTATGTGGGTAACTCTAGTAACACACAGCCTTCAAGTTCTCGCTATTGCACTCATTGTTGGAGGCCACTTAGGAAAATTGAGTAAGTCTAGGGCAGCTTTAGGTCTCTTGATTGGGGCTATTATTGACTTAGTCGGATATGGCTTAGGAAGAGCCTTTATCTATGGTACGCCTGCCTATGCTATTATGAAGATTCCTTTTGACATTGTAGCTGCTATTCTTGGTTTAGGAGTGGCCTACTACATTTATTTCCACACAGGTTTTGTGAAACAGTTTAAAAAGACCTGGGAAGGAAAATAGATGACCAAAGTAATTGTTGCCAATGACCTGGTTGGTCTAGGTAAGGTTGCTTTAACTAGTAGCCTCCCTATCATGTCAGCTTGTCAAACTGAAGTCCTTCCTTTACCAACGGTTCTTTTATCTTCGCATACAGGAGAGTTTGAAAATATCTATGTACGGGATCTTACGGATGACCTAAAGGGATTTTGTAAGCAGTGGGAACACTTGGATTTTATAGTAGATGGCCTTGTGAGTGGTTATTTTAAGTCAGAAGAAGCATTAAAACGTGTAGGTCAATTGGCTCGTGATAAACAGATAGCTCTATTTGTTGACCCTATTATGGGTGACAATGGTCGTCTCTATCAAGGTTTTGATAGAAACTATGTAGAAGCCATGAAGGATTTCTGTCAACAGGCAGATGTCATCATTCCCAATCTGACAGAAGCTGCTTTGTTGACGGATACTACCTATCTTGAAGCAGGTTCCTATGATGAGGCCACTATTGAAAAGCTTCTGAGAGAATTGACCAAGCTTGGACCTCGAAAAGTTATTTTAACAGGTATCTCATTTGAGACAGATAAAATTGGGTTGGCTTATTTTGATAAAGAGACGAATGAAACGATTTATCGCATGCAAAAACGTTATGGTAATCATTTTTATGGAAGCGGCGATTTACTAACGGCAATCTTATCAGCAGGTTACTTTTATAATCTTGATTTACTAAAGGTTTGTGATTTGGCCTTGGATGTTATGGATAGGGTTCTTTCGTCAACACTGTCCGATGGTCGTCCTTTAAAGTATGGTCTTTGCTATGAGCCCCATATTGGTTATTTATTCAGTGGTTTTAATGCCCTATTGGAGGAGAAAAATGAAAAGTGATAAAACACGTGAATTAGTTGAATTGAGTTTGTATGCAGCTTTAATTATTGTGAGTGTACAGTTTATTCGTATTCCTTTTGGACCTCAATTTGTCCATCTGGGAAATGCCCTAGTTGTGATTGCTGTTTTGATTTTCGGTGCTAGAAAAGGTGCGCTAGTCGCAACAGTAGGGTTAGGGCTATTTGATATTTTCAATGGTTATGCCGCTGAGGTCTGGATTACTATTTTAGAATCTTTGATTGTTTGTTATGTTCTCTATCTTGTTTTTGAAAAGTTTTTAAAATCAAATGACAAAATGGCTAACATCATAATCATTGGAGTCATAGCGGCAGTGACCAAAATTATTTTGAATTTTGTTAAGTATACGATTATTAATAGTGTCGTTGCGGCTTTACCAATCAATGCAGCCATGGTATTGGCACTTACTAAAATTGGTGGGACCTTTGGGACATCAGTAGTGACTATCATTGCTGTGCCTCTCCTCTATCCTGTCTTCAAACGTATTTTACAGAGAAACTAAAGATTTAGCAGGTTAGTCCTGCTTTTTCTTTTTAATTTTCCAGAAGCAGAGGTCCAAATTTTCACTAAAAAATGGTAAAATAGTAAAGTTAATGTCAAGAAAGGAAAGGGCTGAAGGCAGGTTCAGCCCAGATATGCTATGTCTATTTTAGAAGTCAAAAATCTTAGTCACGGATTTGGTGACCGTGCTATTTTTGAAAATGTCTCATTCCGTTTGCTCAAAGGTGAACATATCGGTCTTGTTGGTGCTAACGGTGAAGGAAAGTCAACCTTCATGTCTATCGTTACTGGGAAAGTGCAGCCAGGTGAAGGTAAGGTAGAGTGGTCTAAGTACGTTACAGCGGGTTACTTGGATCAGCATGCTGTTCTTGAAAAGGGAATGACCGTTCGTGATGTCCTTCGTACGGCTTTTGATGAACTCTTTAAGACTGAAGAACGTATCAATGAGATTTACATGTCTATGGCTGACGAAGGAGCTGACGTTGATGCTCTGATGGAAGAAGTGGGTGAGCTTCAGGATCGCTTGGAAACGCGTGATTTCTATACACTAGATGCTAAGATTGATGAGGTTGCCCGTGCACTAGGTGTCATGGATTTTGGCATGGATACAGAGGTCACGGACCTTTCAGGTGGTCAACGTACCAAGATTCTCTTGGCTAAGTTATTGCTTGAAAAACCAGATATCTTGCTTCTCGATGAGCCAACCAACTATTTGGATGCTGAACACATTGCTTGGCTTAAACGCTATCTTCAAGAGTATGAAAATGCCTTTGTCCTCATTTCTCACGATATTCCATTCCTAAACGATGTGATTAACATTGTCTATCATGTTGAAAATCAAGACTTGGTTCGCTATGCAGGTGATTATGACAATTTCCAATCTGTCTATGCTATGAAGAAAGCTCAATTAGAAGCTGCCTATGAACGTCAGCAAAAGGAAATTGCAGACCTTCAAGATTTTGTTAACCGTAACAAGGCACGTGTTGCTACTCGAAATATGGCCATGTCTCGTCAGAAGAAATTGGATAAGATGGAAATTATCGAATTGCAGGCTGAGAAGCCAAAACCTGAATTCCATTTCAAGGAAAGTCGTACGCCTGGACGCTTTATTTTCCAAACTAAAGACCTCGTTATTGGTTACGACCGCCCTTTGACCAAGGCTCCTTTGAATCTTACCTTCGAACGTAATCAAAAAGTAGCTATCGTGGGTGCCAATGGTATCGGTAAGACTACTTTGCTTAAGAGCTTGCTTGGTATTATTCAACCACTCGAAGGAGAAGTTGAAACAGGTGACTTTATTGATCTAGGTTACTTTGAGCAAGAAGCAGAAGGCTCACGTCAGACACCTCTTGAAGCGGTTTGGGACGCTTTCCCAGCTCTAAATCAAGCTGAGGTTCGTGCAGCTCTAGCCAAATGCGGATTAACCTCTAAGCATATTGAAAGTCAAATTCAGGTGCTTTCAGGTGGAGAACAGGCTAAGGTTCGTTTCTGTCTCCTTATGAATCGTGAAAATAATGTCCTTGTTCTGGACGAACCGACCAACCACTTGGATGTTGACGCTAAGGATGAATTGAAGCGTGCCCTTCAGGCCTTTAAAGGTAGTGTCCTCATGGTATGTCACGAACCCGAATTTTATGAAGGTTGGACAGATGTTTGGGATTTTAATGAGTTAGTATAGTGATAAAAGAGTGTTGGAATTCTCTAAAGAGAGACTTGCTCACTCTTTTTTTATGTTAAAGAGCCGAGTAGACTTACTAAGATTTGATAAGACGGAGATGGTGTAGAGGAAGGTCGTCATCATCATAAAGTGTTTTTCTACAGATTTTGTCGTGACCTATTTGGGTTTTGAGCATACAAATTTAATTTGTTCAAAAAGTAACAAAGTCTGAGCATAAAAGGTGTAACCGTTTTCCGATTATGGTAGAATGAAATAGTAAACTATTATCAAAAGAAAGTTGGATAAACTTATGTCAAAAATCGTAGTTGTTGGTGCTAACCACGCTGGTACTTTTAGTATTAATACTATTCTCGATAATTACGGAGACCAAAATGAAGTAGTTGTTTTCGACCAAAACTCTAACATTTCATTCTTGGGTTGTGGTATGGCTCTTTGGATCGGTAATCAAATCTCAGGTTCTGATGGTCTTTTCTATGCCAACAAAGAAGGACTTGAAAGCAAGGGCGCTAAAGTTTATATGAACTCACCAGTTGAGTCTATTGACTTTGATGGTAAAACTGTTACAGCCCTCGTAGATGGTAAAGAGCATGTTGAATCATATGACAAATTGATTTTGGCTACAGGTTCTCAACCAATCTTGCCTCCAATCGAAGGTGCTGAAATTAAAGAAGGTAGCCGTACTTTCGAAGCTACGCTTGAAAACCTTCAATTCGTTAAACTTTTCCAAAACGCTCAAGAAGTTATTGATAAATTGAACGACAAATCTCAAGATATCAAACGTGTAGCGGTTGTAGGTGCTGGTT
>ERZ1699241.120-NODE-120-length-18645-cov-3.323307_pt1 | contig 18645 bp, 32 predicted proteins | sample MGYA00581545_ERZ1699241 | MGnify/ENA primary metagenome ERZ1699241 (study PRJEB42319, sample SAMD00040323) | human oral metagenome | material: saliva | host: Homo sapiens | study: EMG produced TPA metagenomics assembly of PRJDB4115 data set (Metgenomic analysis of... | reverse complement strand
TTCTAAGGGAATTTTACGTTTTGATATACCGTGCCCAAAAGCATTTTGATACAGTTCAAAAATACGGCTTACAATGTCTTCTTTTAAGGATGGGGACATTGTAACTCGTTCATCTGTAAGCCATTCATTTTGAATATGCTGAATGATGCTGCCCGAGTTATCTCCTTTTTTATGCATTCGAAAACCAATATACTTACCTTCTTTATATGGAGTGGTATATTCAGCAATAAAATGAGATAAAAGTTGCAATAAATAAGTTGATTTTTTAATTGATTGCTCATTGATTCAACATTAAACATAACGCCAATTTTATTGGCGTTATTTTCCTGTACTAGATTAACAATAAACTGTAAAACTTCCTTATTATTAAATAAATCTTGTAAAATAAACTTCACAATCTCGTTAGGAGTAAAAGAATGATTTTCTTGTCTCTTTATTTCATTTAATTTATCGGCTAAATATGGTCTTAATTTTTCTTCATTTAATAAATGTTTAAAAATAGATAACGCTTCTTTTTGTAAAAGAGAAGCAAAATCTTTTCTCATTAGTACTTTGTTTTTCTCTTCATTATATAAAGAGTTAGTTAAGCTTGCTAATGCACCCATTAATGCAATAGCACTACAGTTTAGATAACTGCAGCGATCGAATCTGAAAGTAAAGCTATGATTTACATCATTCAATATTTCTACGGTTTCTTTCAGCATTTGTTCAATGTCATTGCTGTTGTTATGTTGCGTATCTAAATAAATAATTTTAGCGGACATTTTTATAAATAATCCTAATGAACTTACTTAAAAATCACCTCAGAATTTGCTCATCACAAATCCAAGCTCTTTTTGCAGCCTACCCCAAAAAATTCAACTTCTGGCTTTGGTGGATATTACAAATAACTCCTATGCTCCACCGCTACGCCAATAATGCGAATATCTTGTTTCATTGAGCTAAGTGTCGGGAAATCTGGGTTAAGTGGCACAAGCTCAAAATGCGGATTACCTGAGCGTGAGATTTCGCCTAGTTCACGGTAGCGTTTAAGCGTTGCTTCGCCATTACCGTTAACGGCTGCAACAAAATCGCCAGGATGAGGACGTCTGCGAACATCAATCAGCACGAGATCGTCTTCCATAAATTTAGGTTCCATTGATTCACCTTTTATGCGTAAGAAAAAGGCATCTTCGCCCGCATCAATTTCTGAATCGATGTAGTCGTAACCTGTGGAATCCCTGTAATCGCACACTTCTGTCCATACGCCTGCTTGAATAGCACTGATGAGAGGATAAGAGTAAGAGCTATCTACTTTTTCTGGTGTTACGTTTGATTCAAATTCTTCTACTGTACCATCTCCATTTAAGATCACTTTATCTACACCTGTAAGGTTAATCATCTGAGCAACTTGCTCGACATTTGGTTGGCGACGACCATTTAACCAGTGTCCGATTGCACCCTGTGTTTTATCCATTGCATCTGCAATATCTTCTTGTTTTAAATTTTTCTCTTGCATTTTTTCACGGATAAATGTGTTCCACGTTTTTTTCATTTTATAGCCCTCTTTTGAATAGCTAATTATTACGCAGAGTATTATTTTTACAAAATACAAAAAGTATTTCTGTTTGCTTTTTATGAATACGTTATGTATTATAGAATGCATTTTAATACAGAGGCTTTTATGAACAGAATTTCAGAATTTAGAAAAGCTGCCAATCTTACCCAAACAGAACTTGGTGCGTTATTAAAACGCAGCCAGGGGGCTATTGGGCATATTGAAACAGGAAGACGACAGATCTCAATTGATACCGCCAAGCAACTTATCAAAATCTTCAATGATCGTGGTGTAGCTTGCTCTCTCGACGATGTCTTCCCTATCAACAACTAACATACCCCAAGGTAAACGCAATGGCACGCAATGAATTAACGAAGAACGCAATGGCGATTGCAGATTTAATTCGCCAACGTTCAGTGAATACAAAAGACGTTCACGCAGCGGAATATATCGGTGTGGATGCCGCAACGATTTGTCGCTTTAAGACCGACCATTTGGATAAATTCTGTGGGTATTTGGATTATCTAGGACTCACTGTTGTAGATAAGTCAATGAAACCAGTGAGTGAGGAAGAATTACATTCACTTATTCTATTCGCAGAAAAAGGGATTAAGCAATTTGGGAAATAAAAAACCCGTGCAGTAACACGGGTTCTATACAGGAATAAATCTTTAATGAAAGTGACAGAATTATTACCGATTACAGAAAAAAATGCAAGCTTAACGATGAGTAGTCGTGAGATTGCGGAGCTTACACATAAAGAGCATAAAAACGTATTACGCGTTATTCGTGATTTAATTGAGCAAAATTTAGTCGCTCAAATTGAGCCGCTAAAATTTGAGTATAGAAATCAATGGTTTGATTATTACGAATTAAACAAGCGAGATACTTTTGTTGTTGTCGCTCGCTTATCTCCTGAGTTTACCGCCGCTGTTGTTGACCGCTGGCAAGAGTTAGAAGCAAAACAAACGGTGCAATTACCGCAGACTTTTGCTGAAGCCTTGCGTTTGGCAGCAGATTTGGAAGAGCAAAAACAGGCGTTATTGCTCGAGAATCAGCAGCAATCAACCCAGATTACCTCGATGGAAAGTTATTTCCGCAATGGAATTACTGCACCGCAATTTGCGAAAGGCTTGAATGGCGTGAATTCTCAGAAAATTAACGATCATTTACAGCAGGTGAAATGGCTTTACAAAGATGGCAATAACGATTGGCGGGTGACTTCTTACGCCCGTGATCGCTATATGACGGAAGAGCCTGTGCCTATTTCGCCACACGGCAAAGAGCCGTTTTTCATTTATCGCCCTGTGTTGCTACAAAAAGGGGCAGCCAAAATTTATAAGTGGTACACGCAACAGAAATTAACAATGAAATCCAATTGGAACGGTGAATTTACACAAGATAAGGCGGTGGGATTATGAGTATGTTATTAACCGCTCAGGCAATGAAATTAAAAGTGGGCAATCCTACTCGTAAATTGGTGTTGCTGAAATTAGCGGACAATGCGAATGATAAAGGCGAATGCTTTCCAAGTTATCAGCATATTGCAGATCATTGCGAGGTAAGTCGTCGTTCTGTGATTTCACACATCGATGCACTTATCAAAATGGGATTAGTAGAGAAAAAATCACGCAAAAATCAGGACGGTTCAAGTTCAAATTTGTACATTTTGCACCTTGAAAAGGGTAGTGAAAATATTTCACCCCCTAGTGAACGAATTTCACCCCCTAGTGAAAATGGTTCACTACCCCCTAGTGAAAATATTTCACCCATAACCAATCACTCTATTAACCAGTCAATTAACCAAAATAATATTGTGCGAACGGTGCAAAAATTCGAGGTGCATTTCGAACAATTCTGGCAAGCAGGGATGACGAAGGTGAACAAGCAAAAATCCCTAAAGAGTTTTAAATCTGCCTACGAGAGCTATCACGCTGAATATCCGACCACGTTGGAGGACTTTACGCAGATGCTGGTGGACGATATTCGCAAGCGGTTAGCATTGCATCAGTTTGGCTTTGACAAGCTGCATCCGACCACGTATCTGAACAACTGGCGTTGGTTGGATGAATACCCATCGATTGCAACATCGCCACAACATTCGACCGCTCATTCTGCAGGTCAGCCGTTGCGAATGAATGACCCTGGCTGTATGGCTGGACAAATCGTGAACATTGAGGGCGAGGTATGGGAGCTGTAACCAATCCTTCACACGTTGTGCCAAAACGTTCTGAGGCATTGTCGCAAAATGCTGATGCGTTTATCAACTGGCTTTTTGAGGAACTGGCAGGCACGTTTCCTGCATGGAAATCAGCATTTGATTCGCAACAGTCGATTACTACTGCAAAACGTATTTGGTTTGAGGCGTTGTCGGAGAACAAAATCAAGCGGTCGGAAATTGAGCAAGGTTTGCGAGAGGCACGAAAATCTACGAATCCTTTTTTGCCTAGCGTAGGGCAATTTATTGCGTGGTGCAAGGTGATTGATTACGAAACCTTAGGCTTGCCTTCCTTGGAGCAGTTGCTCAAGCGGTTAAATCACTTTGCTTTTTTTGGACTTGAGGAAGCCGACAAGTTCTCGTTCAAAAACGATGCGGAATACTGGCTGATTACCGATTTGTATCGTCGAGAACGGCTTTATTTGTGGCAAGAAAGCACGTTGCGGAGTCAAGCAGAACAGGCGTTACTCAAGATGGCAAAACGCATACAAGCGGGCGAAAACATCCCAGAGCGTGCAAAGGCGATTGAGAAGCCGAAAGAATATATCCCCGCACATCCGTTAGTGGAAGCGAGATTGAGAGAATTAAGAGAACAGGGAGAGCAAAATGCTATTTGATTCAGTAAAAAAATATTTAACCCTTAATAGTCGTATGGCATTAGGTGGTGCAAGTTTAACGATAACTTACAAAATCCCGCGTGGCAAATACAAAGTGAAGCCATTGCATAAGGAATTACATCATATCCGACGAACTAAAGGTGTTCGCCTTGCTTACGTGAAATTTCGCAAAAATGAAATTTTGCTAAAAGTGATTTTCGATAAGGACGCAAAATGACAGATCAACAATTTGACCGCGATACTTGGGAAACGCCTCAATACTTAACCCAGTGGGTGGGTAAACGTTGGCATTGCAGTATGGACGGCTGTGCGACTTTGCAAAATAAAAAATTCGGGCATTGGATTGGTGCGAAATCTGGCGAAGATCGGGATTATTTGAACGTTGCAACGGATTTTCTAGCTGATGGTTTACCAGAGTTTTTAAGTGATTGGGGTAGCGGTTCACATAGCATTTTCGTCAATCCCCCTTACTCCGACGTTAAGCCATTTTTGCAGCAGGCAAAACGCTTGCGTGATGCAGGGCATTTAGTGGTGATGTTACTTAACAACGATAAATCTACGCAGTGGTATCAGCAATGCGTTCACGGTGTGGCAAATGAGGTGATTGATCTTGTCGGTGGTCGCATAGCGTTTATTAACCCTGTTACGGGCAAGGAAATCAAAGGCAACAGTAAAGGACAGATGATTGTGGTGTTTGACCCAACAATGGAAGATTTTGTGCAGCGGTCGGTAAGTTTGGATTTTGTGAAGAAGGTAGGTGGGTATGAGTAATAACAGCAACATTGAGCTAGTAAAGCAATTATTACAGAAAGCGGGCGTGGTCATTCACCCAAAATCAGAAGGGTTTATGGTTTATGCCTACCGAAATGGTAAGCAGTATGAAACCTTTGTTTGTAGCTGGTTGGGTTCTAATCTGACGGTGTCAATTTCAATCGATTGTAAGGCAAATTTGAAGAAAAGTACCAAAATTGTAAAGGGTATTTTCGGAAAGCAATTTGCAATTAGACATATGGCTGATTGTCCGTTTGATGGCAAGCAAGCGAACTATTTTAGCTGTGAGTTTTTGCATTGAGGACAAGATGGCAAGCAAAGTTAAACGCAAAACGGTGATCCACGCAGTGAAATGTGAAAACGGTGTAGTGGTTGCGGAAACGGAATACGACCGCAATCTGCTGAAAAATCTGCCGATTGGTTGTGCCGTGAAAATTGAGCCGATGCGAAATAACCGAAATTACCAACATCACAAGAAATTCTTTGCGTTGCTAGAATGCGGTTTTGAATACTGGGAGCCAAAATTTCAGGTGTTATCTGATATGGAAGTTTGGATCTGTGATGAAATTTACAAGGGTGTTTGCAAGGTTTTACCGACCAGCACGCTAAAGATATGGTTGCGTGAATTCTTAGATGATTTGGTTGCACGTATCACAAAGCGGCGGTTAGCAAAGCTGGATTATGAGGCGATGAAAACGCGAGAAGCCTACTTAAACCATACGATGAAAAAGGCTGGCTTCTACGATGTTCGCCCTAGCCAAGATGGTGGCACGATTAAAGAACGCTGGTCAATCTCGTTCGATAATATGCCGCAAGAACAATTCAATGAGGTTTATCGCGGTGTATTTGGTGTGATTTGGAATGAAACGCTCTGTAATGTCTATCAGGACGAATGGGCGTTAGAGAATAAAATTAGTCAATTGAGCGGATTTTAGACCGCTTGTATGCGTTTTTTTATTGAGGATTTGAATATGTGTGAGAAAAGAAACAGCCTGTCTGATGAGGATAAACAAGGCATTAAACAGGCGATTTTGAAAGCGGTAGAGAATGGCAATACCGATCCTGAAAACTTAGTGTATCGTTTGATTTATTCGCTCGAGCGAGTAAATAACTTTGATGCAAGAAGAACAAGTGGTTTTGCAACCAATGAAATTCAGTCATTGCCATAAACTTTGCATCCTTTCGTGATTAGCGTACCAAGTCGCCCAGCGATTGTTTGAGCAATCGAAGACGGCAATACCATCATCATAATCAATATGACTTTTTAGGATATTGATGCAATCGCTGGCTGAAAAATCGGTTTTAACATACCAAAGAGATTCAAGTACTCTTGATGCGAAGCCTAATAATTTAATCGTATCAATAAGTTTATCGTAATCACGTTGGTGGCGTAAATCATAAGAAATAATGATGTTATTCATAATGTTTTCCTCTTTATTTTGGTTGTAGCGAAAACATTATATTCCTCGAGGTTGTAGCAAACAAGAGAGGGCTTGAGCCTTGCAAGCATAAAGAAAGGCAAACCGCCCCGAAGGGCGGTGTGGTTAGCGTTTAGCGATACGGGCTAATCCTCGTGGTTGATAGCCTCGTAAGGTGGTAAGGGCTTTGTGGTAGTGTGGCTCTTCGGTTTCGATGCCGTCTAGCATTTTGATCAGTATGCGTTGCAATAGTCCGAGTGTGTTGCGGTATTCGGTGGCATGGGTGTAGGCAGTTGAGCCTAATCTTGCACCGAGAGCCATAAGCGGTTCTGAGACTTGTTCGAGGGTGTCTCGGCAGTTGTAGAGCGAGAACCAGAGGCTGGCAAAGCAGAGCATTTCGGTTTGGGTATGCTCACGGTGGTAAGTCGGTTCAAGCGGTCTGATTTCGTGTGTGTTTTGCGAATAACTGCCTGTTTTGCGAATTTGGGGGAGGACTTCCGCTGTTACCCATTTTCTGAAACGGTGTGGGATAGAGCCTTTTTTGACTGCATCACGACAGCGAAGGATTAAGGTGTACATTCCGCTTTCAGATACCAATGCAAGGCTTTGAGCACCGTTTCCTGCTGACCCTAACTTTAAGTTAGAGTCGGAGGAAATCATTTTTTCATCGTCGTCTAAATTTAGAATTGCTTTGCTTGGATTTGAAATATCTAGAGTGTCGCAAATATCTTTTACAACGAACCACGGTTCATTATTGATTGCGATTACACGGATTGCTGAGTGTTCAAAATTGAAGGTTGAGATTTGATTTTGCATTTTGGTTTTCCTTTCGAATGGAGTTGGCGGTTAGGTGGTTCGAAAACCTGCCAAAAATCAGGCGTGTGGTATTGGATATTTCCACACCCACCTAACCATAGATGAATGAGATCGCAAGTGCGAACTCGTTTAATAGATACAAAAAAATCACTCTGACGGGGTGAAATACCGTTTTTGGTAAGAGTTTTCGACGCTCTTTGATAAATATCCTACGCCCAACAAAGGAGCTTGTCAAGCGTAGGACAAGGGGTGGAATAAAATTACACCCCTTTGGGCATAACGCTCTACATTTTGTGTATATCGCCTTTTAGGGGTTACATAAAATGTAAACCCTTTGAAAGATGGGGTACGCAAAACGTACATCGTTATTCAAGGTTTAAATTCAACCGCTTGCCTAGCACTTGAAAAGCGTGGGAAAGCGTGTCGATTTTGGTGTTGCAACGTGGTTTTAGCAGTCGCTGAACCTCTTGCGGTTTTAAGTCCATTTTGCGGGCTAATTCGGCTTTAGTAATGCGTTGCTTAATCATTTCGTTATGTAGCAACACTTTAGCAGTAATCAGCGTGGACATTCGGGCGAAAGGCTGATTTTCGTTGATTTCCGTTGGATCTGGTATGGGTTGGTTAAACTCAAATTTCATCTCAACAGCGGTAATCAGTAAATCATCTGCCATTTCTGCAAGCTGTTCTAAGCTGTCGGCTTGGGTAATACCAAACCAGTTGTCTTCATCGGCAAGGATTGCAAGATACACGTTATCTTCTTGCCAGACTTTTAGTGGGTAATATCGCATAAATTTTCTCAAAGTGAGGAGCAAATGCCCGATTAAACGCCCCTTTCGAGGCGTTATGCTATTTAAGTTTCAAGTCTTTTTTGATTTTGTGCAGTGTACCTGTTGGAATCTCTTGACTTGGGTGTCTTGGGCAAGCGCTTAAATTGCCGTTGAGTTCAAGTTTTAAATGGTTGCCACCATTTTTCATTTGGACGCCTTGCGATTTAAGCCATCTTACAAATTCACTTTGTTTCATTTGCTCCTCGTTGTGTTAATCAATGAGGTTATTATAATCATTTAAGATTAAAAGTAAACATAAATTATTATATTTTTATTCAATCGAGGAAAAAATGAACAACAATAACGAGCCGTACCGTTGCCCCGCTTGCGGTGCGGTGTTGAAAGATTGGCGGGAGTTTAGCGAGAAATCGGAAATTGACAAAATCAAGCCGTTTGAATGCACAGGGTTTCGCTGTGGGATGCGGTGGAAGGAAGAGGAAATGAGTAATGGTAAATCTACGTAAAGAAGCTAAAGGGCGTGATTGTATGGTGCGTGTGGTTGGTGTTTGTAATGGCAATCCCGAAACGGTAGTACTGGCTCATTATCGTATGGGCGGATTAAACGGTATGGGTATGAAGCCTGATGATATTTTCGGGGCGTGGGCGTGTGAACGGTGTCATTCGGCTGTAGATGGGCGAACCAAAACGGAATATGACCGTGAGCAGTTACGGTTGTTTCACGCAGAAGGCGTATTCCGTACGCAAGCGGTGTTGCAACGTGAGGGGAAATTATGAGCGATAAGAGAAAGCTAGAAATTGCATTGCCTTTTCCACCGAGTGTAAACCATTATTGGCGGCATACACGGTCAGGTAAGCATTACATTTCGGACGAGGGCAAGTGGTTTCAGTCGCAGGTGTTTATGCGATGTATGGCGGAATTGCCCTTTACGCAAGCGGTTGGAATTTCTGTAGAAGTTACAATGCCCGATAATCGGGCAAGAGATCTTGATAATTTGTGGAAGGTGCTGTTAGACAGTTTGTCGAAGGCGAAGATTATTGAAGATGACTGCTGGCAGAAAGTACCAAGCATTGCGATGAAAGCGGTGGGCGTGAGTAAGGAAAATGCGGGTGTTGTGGTAACGATTGAGGAAGTGTGATGCAAATTGATGTAAAGCGTGTGTTGATGTTGTGGGGTGGCTATGTTCGATTTACGGATTGCAGGGGGTATCCGACAATGCAGTCTTTTATGAGTGAGAGTCCTGAGATGCGAACTCAGCGTAGATATTTGATGCGGTTAGATGATGAGACGTTGGAGAAGGTGGATAAGCAGGTGCGGAAACTTGATGAACTTTCTTTTAAAATCCTTTTCTTGCGATATGTTGCTGGACTTGAACATAAGATGATTTGGCGAAAAGTAGAGCTATGTAAGCCAACTTATGAAAAGCATTTAATGCTAGCGGAGAAGTTTGTAGAATGTGCTTTAGCAGGTGCAGAGATTAAGTTATTTTTTTAGCAAAAAAGTATTGCAATGCATATGCTTGAGGTATATTATTTGTGATAAGTTGCGGTTACAAGCATAGCTAATTCCGCAGAAGAATTTTAAATAGTAGAAATTATGCTGAATTTATTCAAAAAGCCGATTGAGAAAGAAACATTAGATGACTGGGCGAAATTGTCCGTTGATGTGGCTAAAGTTGCGATATTGGCTATTCCTGTTATACTCTATGGCAAAGATCCTATTTATTTGAAATGTATCAATTCATTTTTGCTTGCGTTGGGCGTTTATGGTGGTTTAATTGCAGGCAGACGATTTAGAAAAATGAAAGAGGAGTTTTAATATGGAATTGACTTTTGGATTAGCAGTATTTGCTGTTGTTATGCTCGGTTGGGCATACTTTGCTGATAAACTAGCGAATAAACATTAATAATTTAATTTTTAGATAAGCCCTGATTGGTTTTCCAGTCGGGGCTTTTTTATTGCCTCGAAAACGGGGTGGAGTATGAAATCAATGTTTAAAGACCCAGGAAATCAAAGTTATCTTTGGTCGGGTTTTTCTGGACTGCTTGCGTGGTTGGGCGATCAGAATAACCTGATGTTGCTCAGTATCACAATTGGTATTATCACTGCGGTAGTGAATGCGTATTCAAAATGTGCTGAAGGCAGAATGTTAAAACGCGAAAATGAGCGAAAAGAAGAATTGCATCAAGTTAGAATGGCTAGATTGAAGAAGGGATTAGATGATGAAGTTATCTAAAACAAGAACCGCTTTAGGATTCGGCACGGGTGTCTGTTCTGTGGCGGCGATTATTCCGTTATTATTTGCCAATTTTGGCGGTGAAATTCGCACCTCTAAGCAAGGTTTGGAGATTATTGGCGATGCAGAAGGGTGTAGACGAGACCCGTATAAATGCCCAGCTGATGTACTTACGGTGGGGGTTGGTTCAACAGCAGCAAGCGGTGAGAAAATCGATCCAAAACACAGATATTCTGATTTGGAAATTGCCGAGCGTTGGAAGAACGATATTGTGATTGCCGAGCAATGTGTAAATAAATATGGTAATGGTAAACAGCTGCCACAATCGGTATTTGATGCTGCAGTGTCGATTACCTTTAATGTAGGTTGCGGTGCAGTAAGTAGGTCCACGATGTTTAAGCATTTACAAACAGGCAATTACAAGCAAGCGTGCAATGAGTTTCCTCGTTGGGTCTATGCTGGCGGGCGTAAGCTACCTGGTTTAGCTGCACGCCGTGAGAAAGAGAAAGCATTATGTTTAGCCGATTTAACGTCGCATTAACCGTAGTCATTTTGGGCTTGTGTGTTGGGTTATGGGGTCAGCATCAGACGGTATTACACTTAAGAGCAGAAAACCTCACACAAGCCCAAACGATTGTTGAGCAAGAACAAGCGAATGCCAATCTTACCATTCAGCTTGAGCAAGAGATTGAAGCGGTCAGGCATCAGCAAGCGATTACAATTGAGTTACGCAAACAAGCAGAGGTAAAACGTGAAAGCATTAAAACGATTTTGGTTAAAGAGCCGTGTGCTCGTGTGCCTATGCCTCGTGCTGCTATTGAGCAGCTGCAGTCAAAGAGTAACAATAAAGACTGAGTACTTAGTACCACCGCAAGCCTATTTAACGCCTTGCACGCAAACAGCGTTTACAGGCGAGACTTACGGAGATGCAATAGATTACCTAGTTGTAGTAATGAGCGAGCGGGATTTGTGTGCGAAGCAGGTTGATGGCATTCGCAAATGGATTGAGATTAGTCGCAGCCATAGCCATTTAAAATAATTTCAGTTTGTCTAACATCTTTAAATTGGTAGAAACCAAGCCTTCTCGGTAGTTTTGTTAGGACTAAATAGCCCGATCAGAAATGGTCGGGTTTTTTATTATCTAAAATTTAATGGAAGTCCAAAATGAACCTACAAAAAATTGAAAACTTTGAACAATTCTTAAAGGTAAATGACAAGCAACGTATTGTGACAAATTCTCGGCATATTGCCACGGTGTTTGGTAAACGTCACGATAACATCATCCGTGATATTAAAGCATTAGTTATTGAACAAGATTGCGGTGAGTTTGCTCTCCTCAATTTTGAGGAGACCTCATATATCGATGAATGGGGTAGAAAACAACCCATGTATCAAATGACTAAAAATGGCTTTTTGCTTTTGGTAATGGGATATAGAACCAAAAAAGCAATGAAATTCAAAATAGAGTTTATTAAAGCCTTTGATTTTATGCGTGAGAAATTACAGCAAGAAGGTTATAGCTTGATGTATAAATACAACGAATTGTGTATTGAGCATAAAGCGAAGAAAACATTTGCGAGTTTATGTGGTAAAGGGTTGAGGGAATGGAAGGGCGATAAGCCTGTGCTAGAAGCGACCTTAAAACTTTTTGAAGATAAGATGCAGATTGAACTGCCGATTAAGTAAGGATTTTCTATGTCAGACGTGAAAGGAAAATCCACGTCTGGTCGTGGATTAACGCCTAAACAAGAAAAATTTTGTCAGCTTTATATTGAGCTGGGGAATGCGAGTGAGGCGTATCGGCAGAGTTATGATTGCCAAGATATGAAGCCCGAAAGTATAAACCGATTAGCTAAAAAAGAATTAGATAAGATCAAGATTAGATCAAGGGTTGATGTGCTTCAACAAGAGCACAGACAACGCCATAATCTGACCGTAGATAACATTATTGCTGACTTGCAAGAGTATCGTGATATTTGTATGGGAAGAAAGCCGCTTACCATTACTACCGTGGTAAAAAACGCTCAAGAAGGAACGGCACAAAGCGTTAATACCGAATGTTTTGTTTTTGAGCCGACAGGTGCAAACAAAGCTCTTGAGTTGCTCGGTAAGCATCTTGGTATGTTTAAAGATAGAGTCGATGTGACCTCAGGCGGTAATGCGTTACCTGCAGTCATCAACATTAGTTTTAGCGATGAACCAGAAGAACCTTAAATTTCCTACGAAATTCCGACCGCTCTTTGAATCTATTTGGCGTTTTATTATCTTCTATGGCGGACGTGGTTCTGGGAAAAGTTTCAGCATTGCCCGTGCGTTAGTGCTACGTGCTTATACTCAACCGATTCGGGTGTTGTGTTGTCGTGAAATTCAGAAATCGATTTCTGATTCTGTGATTCAGATGTTGGCTGATCAGATTGAAATGCTTGGCTTGCAAGCCTTTTTTGATGTACAGAAAACACAAATTATCGGGCAAAACGGTTCACGTTTTACGTTTGCTGGGCTGAAAACCAACATTACTTCGATTAAGTCGATGACGGGCATTGATGTGGTTTGGGTGGAAGAAGGCGAGAATGTTTCAAAAGAAAGCTGGGATGTGTTGATTCCTACCATTCGTGAAGATGGCTCGCAGATTATTGTGAGCTTTAACCCGAAGAATATTCTTGATGATACCTATCAGCGTTTTGTGATTTATCCGCCTGAACGGTGTAAATCGGTCTTAGTGAATTGGCAAGATAACCCCTATTTCCCTAAAGAGCTGTTAGAAGATTTGGAGCAAATGCGTGAGCGTGATTACGAACTTTATCGTCACGTTTATGAGGGCGAACCTGTCGCTGATTCTGATTTGGCAATTATTAAGCCTGTTTGGATTGAATCTGCAGTGGATGCTCACAAACGGTTGAATTTCGCTGCAAGCGGTCGAAAAATTGTGGGCTTTGACGTTGCCGATGATGGGGCTGATGCGAATGCTATTTGTTTTGCACACGGTTCTGTAGTGCTTGGTTTAGAAGAGTGGCGGGGCGAAGATGTGATTAAATCTGCATTACGCACCCATTCAAAAGCAGTGGAGTGGCAAGCAGATGAGATTGTTTTCGACTCTATCGGTGTTGGTGCGGGTGTGAAAGCAAAATACCGAGAAATTGAGACGAATCAGATCAACTGTATCGGCTTTAATGCAGGTGCTGCAGTGTTTAATCCTGATTCCTTTTACACACAAGGCAAGAAAAACGGCGATATGTTCGCCAATATTAAAGCTCAAGCGTGGTGGCAATTACGCGACCGTTTTTATAAGACCTATCGTGCGATCAAATATGGTGATGTTTATCCCGTTGATGAAATGATTTCACTCAGTAGCGATATACCTGATTTGGACTATTTAAAAGCAGAACTCTCTCGCCCTCGTGTGGATTACGACAATAACGGCAAAGTGCGGGTAGAAAGTAAGAAAGATATGCGTAAGCGTGGCATTCCCTCGCCGAATAAAGCGGATGCACTCGTGATGTGCTTTGCCCCAATTAGACGCGATGTGCTCAAACAAACCGCTCTCAAACTCTATTAAGGATTCACTATGTCAGTTCATCTTCCCACCGCTGAAATGGTGGAATTAACCAAGAAAACTAAAATCATTGATGATTTACTTGGTGGCACGGCAACAATGCGAAAAGCCGCACAAACCTACCTTTTCCAAATGGAAATGGAAGAGCCCGATAGTTACCGCAAACGCCTTGAGCGTTCAACTCTTTATCCTGCTTTATCGGAAACCCTTTCACAAATGACAGGGCGTGTATTCTTCAACCCGATTGACGTTGCCGATGTGACAGAAACAGTGCAAGCTCTTTTTGATGATGTGGATTTAGTCGGCAATAACCTTGATGTGTTTGCTTCCCGCTGGTTTTATTCCGCCTTGGCATATGGTTGCTCTTTTGCTTTGATTGATTTCACGCGTGTTGAAGCGGTGAAAAGCCGTGCGGAAGAAAAAGCTTTAAATGCCCGTCCTTATTGGGTGCATATTAAACCGCATCAAGTGTTAGGCATTAAAACCGCACGAGTCAATGGTAAACAAGCGATTACTCAATTTCGCTATGTTGTCAATGAACAGGTTGAGGATGGTGAATTTGGTGTGAAAACCGTGAAGCACGTTTACGTTTATGAAATCGGCAAAGTGCGGAAATTTAGCGAGGCGGAAGGTGAATTTCGTTTTGAATCGGAATTGCAACTGACGGCACAAAATCGACCGCTTGATTTTGTGCCTGTTGTGCCGTTTATCACCAAGCGTAACGAACTTACCCATGCCATTGAGCCGCCTTTAATGGAATTGGCGTATTTGAATGTAAAACACTGGCAAAGCCAATCTGATCAGGACAATATCACTAACATCGCCCGCGTGCCGTTGTTAGTGATTTATTCCAATGATGAAGTGAAACAGCTTGCTATTGGTGGTAGTGCGGTTCATCTTCCAACGGGTAGCTCAATGCAATTTGTCGAACACTCTGGACAAGCCATTGCTTCAGGTGTGGAAAGCCTGAAAGATTTAGAAGAGCAAATGAAAACCGCAGGGGCGAAGTTGCTCACTAAAACCGCCTTAGCAATGACTGACAGCCAAGCCCGCGATGAAGCAGGCAAAGAAATTTCCCAATTGCGATTGCTTGCTAATCGTTTTGAAGATGCGATTGATTTAGCCTTGGAATATACAGGGCATTGGCTTGGCATTGCCAAAGAGCAAGTCGGTAACGTGCAGATTTCAGGCAACATTGAAAACGATCTTGACCCTTCTGCTTCAATGGCAAGCGTGATTCAGTTGCGTAATGCGGGCGTGATTTCGAATCAATCCACCTTTGACGAAGCCAAACGTCGTGGCTTATTAGCCGACGGCTTAGAATGGGACACAGAGCAAGAACGCCTGCAATCGGAGGGAATGCATTTTGACCTCGAAGAAACATCAGAAACAAACACTTAGACAACGCATTGCTCATGCTTTAACTGACCGCAAAATCTTGCATTTTCGCTATGATGCCCACTTGCGACAACAGGTGTACAAGCGGTTAAATGCACTGCAAAAATTGCTGATTAACCGCATCAGTGCTATCGGTGTCGAAGCCTTGCCCACTAAAAAACTGGATAAACTGTTCACCGAACTGCAAACAGAGATTGCAAAAACTTACCAAGAAACGACCGCTTACACGCAAGACGAGTTAAGCGGTTTTTTATCGCTTGAAGCAGCCAAAATCAGCCAGCTTTATAACGATGAAATCGGCTTTGATTTGTTTAATGATGTGCCAAAAGAACGGATTAAAGCGATTAAAAACGTTGCCGTGATTGAAGGGCAACCGTTAGAAGCATGGTGGAATAAACAGCGTGCCGATTTAGCCTTTAAATTTGAGGGGATTATCCGCTCTGGTGTAGCAGAAGGCAAACAAAACGGACAACTTGCTACCGAAGTGCGTGAGTTAATGAGCGTTAGCCGTCGTACCGCAGATACTTTAGTCATTACTGCTGTGGCAAAAGTGGCTGATACGGCTCACGAAGCTTTGCGTGATGCCAATCTTGATATTCTGCAAGGCGAAGAACATCTTTCTACCTTGGATATGCGGACTTCTACCGTTTGCCAAGTGCGTGATGGCAAGCGATGGGACTTAGACAAAAAGCCAATCGGGCATAACATTCCCTACAAACGCCCACCGTTGCACCCTCGTTGTCGCAGTATTCTTCAGCTTGTGACCAAAAGCTGGGAAGAATTAGGCGTGCAAGGAATGCAAGAAATGCCCACCAGCACCCGTGCTTCAATGAATGGGCAGGTGGATGAGCGGGTTAACTATGAGAGTTGGCTCAACAGTAAAACAGCTGAAGAGAAAGAGCAGATTCTGGGTAAAGGTAAAGCCGATTTGTGGCAACGTGGTGTGATTACGTTTTCGGATATGTTAGACCAATCTGGCAGGGCGTTGACGTTGAGGGATTTACAAAAATCCTATACGCAATCTTGGATAGCGGAAGATATTTATCAACGTATTTCAGAAGAAGTAAAAAATAGTCCTAAAATTCAGGCATTTAAAGCCGCTTATAACATTACTCATCACGAGCTTGTTGCAATGAAAGCCTACACGAGCGAGCTTTATTGGGATTTAAATTACAATATGCGTAATGATAATCTTACACTGACCGATAAGCGGTTTATTGCTGTGGTAAATCAAGGGTTGGACAAAGTGCCTGCTTATAACGGTATGACTTATCGCGATACGACTTTGCCAGATGAGGTATTAGAAAAATATCAGATAGGTAAAATAGTTACAGAAAAAGCTTTTACGAGTTCAAGCATTGATAATAGTTTATCAACTTTTAAAGGTAATGTTCGATTTATTATTCAAAGTAAGAATGGTAAAATAATCGAAGATATTAGTGATTATCCTGATGAACGAGAAGTTTTATTTAAAGATAGAACTAAGTTCTTTATAAAAGATCGCTATATGAATGGTAATGTTACCGTAATTGAAGCGAGGGAATTATAAATGTCAGTGCTTGATTTACCTTTAGAGGAGCAAAAACGGATTGCGAAAGAGGTTTTTCAAATGCCTTTTGAAGAATGGGTGGAAGATATGAAAACTTCTTTGAAAGAGGCAAAAGAGTTTCAAAAGAAACTTGAAAATTACAAACCGACCGAAGAAGAAAAAGCTGAAAAAATAAAAGCACTTCGAGAAAATCCGAACGCTATCCATTTTTATCGCAGAGTAACTGATAATTACAATTTAACAGTGGAAGAAGCGATTGAAGCTATTAAGCGTAGTTAGGCAATCCAATGAAACGCAACTGGGATTTAATCCGTCGCATTCTGCTTAAACTAGAAGAAAAGGCTGTTCCTGAAGATTTTTTGATGTCTGATCAGATTCAAGGCTTTGATCGTGTAACTGTCGCTTATCATTTTAAGTTACTGCATCAAGCAGGCTTAATCGAAGGAATGGATAGCTCTTCGATTGGGCAGTTTGATTTTTATGTCACGGGGCTGACCTGGCAAGGGCACGAATTTCTCGATAAAATCCGTAACGATACTTTATGGCAAAAAGTGAAAGCAACCGTGCAAAGTAAAAGCCTTGATTTGTCATTTGACGTTATCAAAACAGTCGCAACGAATTTAATTAGCTTGGCATTATAAACAAACTGAAAAATTTAACCGCTTACAGCAATGTAGGCGGTTTTTTTACGCCTTGGAAAAGGCAACTCTCACTAAACTGGAAGGAAATCCATTATGACAATGAAACTTAAACTTGATGAAAACAACAATGTGGTGGTGAAAGACGGAATGCCTGTGTATGTTCACGCAGATGGAAAGGAAATTCCCTTTGATGCGAATAAAGCAACCGTCAAAATCGCAGAATTAAACGGTGAAGCCAAACAACATCGTGAAGCAAAAGAGGCGGTGGAAGCCAAATTGAAAGCCTTTGAAGGGATTGACGATCCGAAAGCCGCTATCAAAGCCTTGGAAACCGTGAAAAATCTCGATGATAAGAAGCTGATTGATGCGGGCGAAGTGGAAAAGGTCAAAGCAGAAATGCGTAAAACCTTTGATGAACAACTGGCAGAATCCAAATCTCACGCTGAAAAACTGCAATCACAATTGCATGCAGAACTGATTGGTGGTTCGTTTGCTCGCTCTAAATATGCGGCAGAACATTTAAATTTACCTTCTGATGTGGTGCAAGCCTTCTTCGGTAAGCATTTCAGTATTTCAGATGAAGGTAAAGTGGTGGCGAAGTTCGCCGATGGCAATGAAATTTACAGCCGTTCACGCCCAGGTGAAAAAGCCGATTTTGAGGAAGCATTAGAGGCATTAGTCGGGGCGTATCCAAATAAAGATGCGATTTTAAAACCATCAGGCACATCAGGTTCAGGTGCAGGCACAGGAACAGGCGGTGGCAATGCCCCGAAATCCCTTGCCGAATGTAAAACTGACGCAGAAAAAATTGCGTATATGCAACAACATTCATAATCGGGTGCAAGAGATTGCACCTTTTTTATTTACGGTGCAATCGCACCATAACATAGGAGCTTATTATGGCTTTTGACTTACAAGTCTTCAACAAACAAACGCATTTAGCGTTAACAGAAACCGTCGATCAAGATATTGAAAAATTCAATCAAGCTTCAGGTGGCGTGATTACCTTGCAAAATGCGCCAACACAAGGTGATTTTGACATTCGTGCGAGCTTTAAAGCGATTCAAGGCTTAGTGCGTCGTCGTAATGCGTATGGTAGTGGTAC